>Ga0335072_10000175_pt1 | contig 139026 bp, 135 predicted proteins | sample Lox_Sample_21_FD_206725 | JGI IMG/M metagenome (GOLD analysis project Ga0335072, IMG submission 206725) | Soil microbial communities from Loxahatchee National Wildlife Refuge, Florida, United States - Lox_Sample_2.1 | ecosystem: Environmental > Terrestrial > Soil > Wetlands | place: USA...
GCGGCATCGTGGAGAGGAGTTCGACCGTCATTATCTACCGCCTTGATATCTGCGCCTCTATCGAGGAGGAGCTGGAGGACAGTCCTATCTGAACCAGCACGGGCGGCATCGTGGAGAGGAGTTCGGCCGCCTTTATCTACCGCCTTGATATCTGCGCCTCTATCGAGGAGGAGCTGGAGGACAGTCCAACGTGAACCAGCACGGGCGGCATCGTGGAGAGGAGTTCGACCGTCTTTATCTACCGCCTTGATATCTGCACCTCTATCGAGGAGCTCGAGGACAGTCCAATGTAAACCAGCACGAGCGGCATCGTGGAGAGGAGTTCGACCGTCTTTATCTACCGCCTTGATATCTGCGCCTCTATCGAGGAGCTGGAGGACAGTCCAATGTAAACCAGCACGAACGGCATCGTGGAGAGGAGTTCGGTAGAAGTCAGGATGTTGTCGGAAGGGCACGATCGAGATTGGTTCGATTTGGACTTGCGGAATGCGCACTAGACATGGGTTAGCTCGAAATGGTCGAAGACTGAATCGAAGAGCTCAATATACTAACATCCGCGGGTGCTAGCGTTTCGGTAAACGGAACCCGCGAATAACTGTTTGCCATGACTTGCGGACGTGCCGCTGATGGTTTGTTGCTGGGGAAGCGCAGCGCTCTTGGTTACATCCGCCGGTGGAATCACTGACAGCACTTCCTTTGCATATGCCGCTGCCGCTCCTGCTGCAAACGCCTGCCAGCTTCTGTTTTTATGCGAGTCAGCGTAGTCGCAAACTCCTCGAATCACGAGACAGGGGAAGCTATTCATTAGACCTGCTGCCTCCATCTCAAAGCAGAGAATTCCGCCAAGCTCCCTGCTCAATATATCGCGCGTCCTGCCCTCCCTCATCACTTGGTTCCCCGAGGCAATCGTGCCATAGTGAACCACTACGCCTTCGCTTTCACGCGGCTGCCGAGCTTCTTGCATATCTGTATTACATTGGTCGCATGTTTGCCCCCCGGCGTGGCCGTACGTTGCCTCGAATAGAACGTCAGGTCCTGTATTGTCGCGCTGAAACTTTGGGATGCGGCTGAGCTTTGAGAGATGTTCGAAGAGCTTGCTTCTGCCTCGGAGTTCGTTCGCTTTCACCTTAGTAACTGCATCAAGCAAGATCTGTGGTGGGAAGTTGAGCGACCCTGTCCGAACAAAGCCGCTCGGAGTGCTCTTCCCAAGGTCATATTGTACAACGCCGCCAAAGGTGCGATCGGGCTGGCTAACCACCACGTCCCCCAGTCGGATATCAACCTCCGCGCTTGGGACTCCTCCTCCAATACCGACCATAAGGCCGAACCGGATTCCTTCGAAGGTCGCTCTTATCTGTATCGCCACGGTTGCCGCTGGATTATTGCCTATCCGGCCAGCTGGCAGGCATACAATCACAACGTTATGTCCCCCGATCGATCCCAAGGAGTATAGATTCTCATCGTACTTATCGCGTTCCAGGTCATCGTGTTCCTCATCTAGCATCTCCTGCGCCGCTACCAGCTCGACCGGGAGTGCGCATATCCATCCCACCGTGTATTCCTCGCGTCGAAGCTTGCGCGGCATTCGAAGTCGTTAGTGAGTGAGGACGATGGGTGTAGTATAAGGCCGCAGCGGAGCAGAAGGCACAGAAAGAGGATATCAGCAGGAAGCGCCGGCAAAGACATGGCAGCCACTCAGCCTCACGCCGCAGCTAGTTACAGCTGCTTTGCAGGCAGCTGATGTGTTGATTGTTCGGCGGCTGCAGCTAGGCGGGCGCCGCCGGAAACCGAGGTATGTCATTGGCCAGCCAGTCAAGTCACAGGCCTTGGCGGCTTACAGCTTCTCTTCCAACTCAGCGCGTGGTTGCAGCAAGTTGTCTCTTTATAGTAGACTTACTATAGAGTGATACTAGCTTTTACGAATCTCGATGTCCAAACCTGCGACATTTCAAGAACGCACTGCTAAATGCTAACGGCGAGCGGCTGCCCCACCACCAACATATTAGGATAACGTTTAGTTAATGTCTGTTTGCGTGATGATTAAGATGGTATCTTACCGCTCTGGCTTGCGGCGCTAATAGTACGATTGACTGATTTTGGCAGAAGCGTGCTAGGGCCCCCGGTCGCACAGCGAGGCTGAGTTTGAAAATGAGTGTGCCTGGGGTGAAACTGATTTCGCAAAGCACTGTATGAGCGAAAAAGTACCGTTGAGCTAATGAGGACCGTTGAGCTGGCAGCTACCGTACCTCCTACGCGGGTGGCCTCAGCGCTTCGCGCGTCGGCCACGAGTAGGTGGTTTGTCCCATCACGGCGTCCGCCTCTTGACCAGGGAAACACATTAGGTGAATTGCACTCCGGCAAAAACGTGATTGTCAAGTCATATTTGATAACATTCATAAAGCAATGCGCCCTTGACACGGCGCGAGGGAAGGCTATCTACCTTGATCTGTTGTACATCTCGAACATGTAGAACTACAAAGGGTCGACGCATGTAGATGCGTGACCGCCGAGGTATGAAGATAATAAAGGATTAGCCCAGCTGCAATTAGTGCAAGCAGACACTGAGCAGCCCAGTCCATGAGGCTAGAAAGAAAGTAAACAGAGCTCTTAACCGGATCGTGTGTCAAGTCTCGGTAGTCGTCTGTGCGCCTCCAGCCCCTTAATATATAAAAACAACTCTGCGAATGTCGTGAAATCCTTTAGGACCATGGAACGCCGTCGGTACATACACCGATGGATCCAGATTTTGTCCTTCCGTGTCGCCGTATGCAATACATCGAAACCGCCATGCAAAATGGGGCAAATAAACATCCGCAAATGGGCTCAGGCTAAAATGCAACGCTAAGCGAAAGCCTCCCGAAGGGCAAGAAATGAAGCAAATGTGACTTCAGTCACGAAGAATGATGGCGCTTGAAGCAGCCGAGAGAGGAAATGCCTCTTAGTCGTCGAGAATACCCCAGTACTGCTCGCAGTCGTACGCACCAGGGTCCTTCCAGGTATCGTCGAAGCTCGAGAGGAAGATGGCGTCTTGAGCGTTAGGCAGGGCTTTGATGCCGCTGACGACGATGTCCTGGTTCGCCTTGCTTGGTACAGCAGCGCCGTCGCTCTCACCCTGCTTCGGCCAACCCGTCTCAGTGACGCGGACACGTCCGCCAACGCCTGCAGCGCAAGACTCCAGCAAGCCGATCTGGGTGGACACGAACGATGCACCCTGTTCAGCCGGCGTCTGTGGGTTGAAGAAGGGATGAGTGTTGGCCGCAATGTAGCTACCGGCAACACTGGGATTGCACATGGATGGGTTGCTCTCGAACGCATTCTGCGTATCGACATGAACCAGGTTGCCATTGAATCCGGCAGCGGAAAGGACACTCTGTGCCTGGGCCATTGCGCTCGCGACAGTTGAAATGGCAACGCCATTGTTGACGTCTTCGTTGCCGACAGAAATGGAGTCAATAATTCCCCAGTTACCGTTGACAGCGCTAATAATAGTTTGAGCCTCACTCGCGACCTCGGAGAGATCATAAATGGAAGCGAAGATTTTCATTCCATATTGCGAGGCATACTGGACGGCGAGAGAGACTTGGTCGCAGTCGGTACCGTAGATACGCACGACGCTGTAGCCCTGCATTTGCGCAAACTCCGATGCAGCCTGCGAGGAGCTCTTGCAGCCACCAGGTACATAAGGAGACCAGGCAAGACCGAAGCCCGAGGCGGCAACAGGTGAGGGTGAGGGAGCCGGTGTGCTAGACGTCGTGGCAGCCGGTGGTGGGGTACTAGACGTAGTCGTGACCAGCGTCGTGGACAAGCTAGACGAAATCGAAGAGTCACTGCTCATTTGGGTTGTAACAGTCGAGGAGCTTGGGCTGGAGGTCGAAGAAATCGAACTCGAGCTTGAAGACGTCGTCGATGAGGTCGACTGAACCGAGATGGGAGCGTTCAAATCAGCAACATTCGCTTGAGACGAAGCGACGACGGTGATCGTAGGAGTAACTGTGACCCAAACGTCCTCGGTGATAACTTGCGTCGTGTAGACGACGGTGGTATCGTAATCGCCTTTATCCTTGCCAATGAAGCCACCGTCGGGACCGCCGCGCTTCTTATGGAGGTGGAGATGATTATGATGATCTAAACCACAGGTCAACTCGGCATTTGACTGAGGCATCGGATCAGACTTACGGTGAGGTTGAGCAGCAACCAGTGTGGCACCGAAGGCGACCAGCGCAAGAGTTGCTGAGACTTTCATGTCGAATGAAGACTAGTCGAACCTTCGATAGTGATTGCTATGTACGATGCTCGGAAGATGTGTCGATGAAGCGAATGGCTATGTCAACTATCGCTCGGCGGAGTTAGTAAGTTTTGATCTTTGCGATATGAGGTAGGTGCAGAATAGATCTCGCAAAGGCCGAGGCCAGGTGAAGATCGAGACTGTCAGATCGTGGAATGGAGGAGAAACTCACGAGCTCCGGCTCTATTGCTATGAGGATGTGGAATGCGGTGTGTTGCCGTGAACACAGATGGTTGGCAGGGGGAATGTAGTTGGGTGGCGCGGATTCCTGTCCTGCAGCAAGATGTAGTAACGAATGGAGAGCAACTCCTTTGTTGGAGAGCTCGATAAAAGAACGCAGTGAGGCAAAGCCTGCTAATTGAGCAATTGTTTTAAGTGTTTGAGGGTTGAAAGAGGGAACGCGATTGAAGATGAGAGGCAATGAAAGGCTCAAAGGCAAGCTTCAAGATTGCGTCCCAGCTTCAAAGCGCGGCGAGAGAAAGAGCGTTGACGAGCTCTCGCAATGATGCCAAGGAAGGCGAGGACGCGCGAAGCACGAAGTGTTTGGTGTTGCTTGACACGACGTGGTGGAGAAAGAAGAAGAGAGAAGAGGAAGGCGAACCAAGCACGACGGAGCTTGCTGGGATGACAGGGCTGGGAGCGGGTGTTCCTGCATTCGCGGCTCGTAATTGCGGTGGGAGTGGAATCACAGAACGGTGGGCCTGCTAAGAGCGGGGGTTCAATTTTGACTATCGCGCACTTCCTCCCCTCAAACAGCCACCACTTTCCATTTTCTACACAGAATGTCAACACTCAACTCGAGAGTTGCGACGAATTAAATTTCTCTACACTTACTCTAAAGCACTCAGCTTCATTTCTGAGCCGTGCTCGCAGTGGTGATTTGATATTGGAATACTTGTCGTGACATACCCAAGGGCCGACTGTGATGTGGCTGCTGCCATCGCCCACATTGGCGCCATCTTCACCGTCACGGCTTCACGGAAATTGAGCCAGAGTTTTCAACGGGATAATTCTCAGTTCGCTTCCCTTGCTCTTTCCCACGCACCATCACCGCGGCTGGCAAAAATAAACAAGGCTGCCCGCCAGCGGAGCCCCTTGCTCGTCAAACTTCAAAACAAGTGAGGACGCCTGGCCACTCATTGATTCGCGCTATCGCTCACTCGTCGTCGTGCGACGCCAACCCGGACTCCATTTGGATATCTGCAACGCCTCATTCGAACTACGGTGGCAAGGTCACAAGAAGTGGCACGCAATAGCCTGTGCCTGCAGCTGCTGGGAGTGAACGCAATGGGTGGGCGCAATTGGGCAACTTGGGTGACCATAATGGGCTGAGAATTTGTCTACATCATCGTAAGTTGGACATACCGCTCATGCGCCAATCTATTCTTCAGTCAGATAGGGGTTCAGAATATACTGCGCGAATCTTCCGACCTTTCCGTTTGTTCCCGCCATGAGCTCCACGTCGGAAGATCATGTCACCTCGCGTATCAGTGGAGATAAAACAAAAGTAGTCCACGCAGAGGCGCTGATCTGCAGAGGTACTTTGATAAGACCGGGATCCGAGATGTAGATTGTTCATATACGAGGTTCCTCGGATCTTAGCGATGAAGTTGAAGAGTGAGAGAGAACCTGGTACGTCAATTTCTCCAGTTGTGCGCTTTGGAGCAGGTACCGGCCCTGGCTTGAACGTGACAAGTCGATTACTCAATGCAATTTTCCAACTTTTTTCCGGCTTCCAATCAGCCTTGAAATCGTGAGCGTGATTATTGTGCGATGTAAGTAAACTGCATCATCTCTCGCTTTACGATTTATCCATCAAGTTCAACTTGATGCTGGAACTTTTGCACGCATTTACTATTGCGCATATTTGGATCATGATCGTGCCAATTCAGGCATAAATAGAAACAGTATATGATGTGCTAACACGAAAAGTTTTCGTGGCATGCGATCGGCTGCCATGGCTCGCCTCTTGCCTTTTACCAGATGCGACAGAGGCCGACGCAACAAAATGCCACTTAGTATTCTTTGGAACCACACCTCGCGAGTTCGACTCGTAACACTTTCATTTTGTTTTTTTTTTTTTTTTTTTTTTTGGGAAATCTTTTTTTTTTGTTCTTCTCTCACAGATGGGCGGCGCTCTCCCATCAGGTACGATACCAGGTGGAGAATTTGAAACACTTTTTTGCTTCCCATGTTAGAATTATCGAAAACCTACTGATACCACCTCAACTAAAGGGAAGTGTACATAGTTCAGATGTCCACCGCTCTGCGGTTTGCACTGCAATTTTAGCGTACGACTACATGTACGCACCCAGCAAGATATCAAAGTGCCACTGCGAGAAACACGTGACGCCCATTTAGCTCAATTCAAAGTGTTCCTACATAGGTACTTAAGCAAGCACTGATTGGCGCCAGGCGTCCGCCTGCACTGCAATGTTAGCATACAACTACACTCCAAAGTGTTCCGAAGCGCCACCGCGAATAACACGTGATCACTATTAACTCAATTCAAGCGTTCCATATTGAGCGCTGACTCGGGGCTTTTCAGCGCAAGAAATGTCATGAGGTGGTTGCATATCGGTGATACAACATCAAGGACATATTAGCACTTCATCCGGATGCCCTGCCTCTTCTCCTCTTCCCTGACCTCGAACATCACCTGCGCTCCTACATACAAACACACGCAGGCGCCCGCAAAGAAACCCACTCCGGACGCGCTACCGAAGATCCCATTCACCAAACCCGCCAGTCCATCAAGTCCAATCGCGAATCCAACCAGATTCGCAACCATCATCATGAGGATGTTCCCGACGGCCCCGACGCCGCGGAGCGCACGATAGGCGTTGGGCCGGTCCTTCCACTTCTTCGCCGGGAACAGCAGGCCGGCGACGACCTCGGGCAGAACGAAGAGGGAGATGAGCCAGCCCCAGACGAGTAGGCGCAAGCTGATGTCGTGCCAGAGAGCGACGAAGGTGAAAACGGCGAGGACGTTTGCGAGGGCGCGGAGGCGGCCGAGCGCGCCGGCCGCGCCGCTGCCGCCCAGCGGCACGTAGATGTAGCGCACCACCCACCGGTTGTAGCTGCGGTGCCAGCCGCGCCAGAACGCCGCCGCCGAGTAGTTGTTGCTCATGCACCGCACCATGTTCTCCGGCGGGTCCACGCCGTCGATCAGCGCCCACAGCCGGAAGAACCGCCACGGCATCAGCAGCTTCAGCCAGATCACGTGCAGGTTGAAGTAGCCCAGCATACCTAGCTGGAACGGCGTGTAGGCGGCCCAGTCGGGCTTGGCTTTGAAAATGGCTACCGTGTAGATGAAGTGGAGCACCAGTTCCATGCAGAGAAGCACGAGGATGAATCGGATGGCGTACATCAACGTACGCTCTCTGGTGATGCTAGGCAGCATATAACGCTGCTGGTTGATGTAATCATTGAACGTGAGAATCGGACCTGCGAGGTACAAGGGCGAGTAGAGGGCGTATGCAAAGTAGTTTCGAAAGGAGTAGTCCTCTGCTTTGACTGGTAGGCTGACGCGGTCACGTTCAGAGAGATTGGAGGGATCGAGTTGTTTCTTCTTTATGTCATTAGTTAATCTCCAACTATGACAGAGATAAAGAGGTAATACCTCAACTGGGCTTCCGCCTCGCATGTTGAGACTCCAATAGTAATCAAAATTGAAGCTGATAAGCCGCAGGGTGGTAATGTTGAACAATACCTCCCATCGAGGAATGAGACCGCAGTGTTCATCCAACCAGTTACCCCAGTTTGGTTCTTGAAATCCCTTCATGGCAGGGCGCGAGTACTTGAAGGGCGACAGGAATGCGGCAATGTTTGCATATGGATAGCCACGTGCTAGCTCATTTGCAAACAGGATCGCAATGTTAAAGATCCAAGTTGCAGCAGGGACGTACTTCTTTGGTAGACGTTTGGCCAGCATGTAGTTCGTAAAGACGATGAGGACGACCTTCAAGGCAGAAAACCCGTGAAGAGCGATGATGAAGATGATGGCGAAATAGAAGTCGAATGAAACACGCTGTTGCAGTCTTGCATCTGCAGTGGCGCCGACTGATAAGCCATGGGTGAGGCTTCTGGAAGATCCAGGTGACTGGCGTACCTGAATGTAGGTATTTGCGCGCCAGAAGTAGTCGTAAGCGGCACGTAAAAGTGGATGAACAACGATCAACACAGCCAGATAAGGCACGTTGCTGCGGAAAGACCTGTACTGGTCGTCTGAGTTATCCTGAAAATACTTGTCAGCAAAGATATTCTAGACGATTTGGGACTGCTAACTCACCACTTTCCGTCCAGGAATCCAACCATCGGATAGCAAGTTGGCGTAGCTGCTATAATTTGGGTGTGAAGCTGGTCGCGGGTCAGTGACTAAATCAAAAACCTGATGGATGAATGCCTGTGTCGTACGCTTTGAAACAGAGTATGCCACATAGAACATGGTTGGGACTACCGTGATGAAGAAGAAGTAATAGATGTAGAACTCAATGGTATGCCATAGCGGAGGTCGAATATCTGAAGCGACCGCATTTTTAGCATCACGGCTGTCCGAGGATCCTTGTATACCATTCAACTGGCTTGATGATGCCTCTCCGCGTACTGAGTTCTGCTCGAAATCTGTTGCCGAGATCTTAGGTGGTGTGTTCGCAGAGGCCACGAATCGCGTGTCTAAGGTTTCTAGCGAATATACCTTTCGCCAGAAGGATAGCCACGACATGATCGATCACTGCCAGGCCGCATCACAGGCCCAATCCACGAAATCACGACAAGGGATTGAGAATCGGCATTCCAAGTCAAAAAGTCGAGAAAATCTCGTGCTAAGTTGGACGCGACGTTGTTGCTTCCCCCTAGCTTCCCTCTGTGGAAAGGCTTCGATGCCTAAGGAGACATATTTGATGTTTTTTAGACCAGCCACAACCGAGATGCGCGGCGCAATTGCTCGGACTTCAATTCAACCTCACTGTTCTTCGCTTCGCCCCTACCTCTGAAGTTCTAAGCTGCGAGTTCCTGTTGCACTTGCTTGCTCTAGACGCTGCGATTCAGTACACATCCAACTCGAAGAAGGAACGAAGGCAGACATGGCCGTTCCCAACCAATATACAGCTCCAAATCCCGCAGAATATGGAGGAGGTAAACAATGCCGCGCAGAAAATCATCTGGGTCTACTGGCCCAGACATTGCTAGCATCACTAAGAAGCGTATAGACGAGGTCTCAGCCATTGTTCTCGATCCAGGCTACTCATCCACCCGCGCCGGATTTGCAGGCGAAGACGTTCCCAAATCCGTTGTGCCTACATATTACGGTACCTATACGCCAGCAGGTGGTGAGCGTGAACTGCTCTTCGGCGACAATTCAGTGCACGATCCTCTACCGAACATCGAAATACACAATCCCTTGGCAGGCGAAGGAGCGGAAGACTGGGTATCAGATTGGGAAACGGCGACGAAATTATGGGAGTTCAGCATTACATCGCGGTTGATCAGTCCACGGCAATCTAATCCATTAAGGAATGGGCTCAATGACGCGACAAATACCAATAGCAACGTGGGTATGAACGGAGCGGAAGAGACTGAAAGACCGCTGGCGGAAAACCCACTCCTCATGTCGGAACCTGGTATTTCTTCACAAAAGTCCAGGGAAAAGCTCACTGAGATTGCGTTCGAGGACTGGGGTGCACCGGCATTCTGGCTCGGTAGAAGTGGAGCGCTTGCTGCGTGAGTGCAGTTTACTTGGTTATTTGAGTATCTGCTAAGTCCTGCTAGGTTCTCCGCCGGAAAGCACACAGCACTCGTGATTGATGTTGGTGCATCAATGGTTGCCGTAACTCCGGTCATCGACGGAATGATCGTCAAGAAAGGTTGGCCACGGTCATCACGAAAGATGAGGCACTGATCTGATATTGTCGTAGGAGTCAGGACGTCACCACTTGGTGGAAACTACGTCTCGAAGCAAATCCGTCTCGTGTTCGCTCAGTCTCAGCCTCCAGTTCCCCTTATGCCATTCTACATGGTGCAGGGCAAAGTGCCAGTCGACGCTGGCACGCTATCCCAAGCTGCCTATAGGAAATTCGAGACGCCACCCGCAGACTCTTTCCGCGCGTTCGAGGAAGAGCGTGTGTTAACCGAATTCAAAGAGTCTGTCGTTCAAGTCTGGGAAGGGCCAGGCCGTCTGAACAGTGGTGCGCCGGGTACGACGAACGTAGATGTTGCGAAGAGCTGGCCAGGTCGTCCCTTTGAGATGCCAGATGGTTGGAATCAAGTATTTGGTGCCGAGAGATTCAAACCTGCCGAGTCATTGTTTGACGAGAACGCAGCGCTTACGGTGCGTATTTTGCAGCACACTCGCAGTAGAATCCGAAACTAACTCAAGTAGGACGCGGACAATCCAAAGCCGAAGGCAGAGCAAACCATCCCGAGATTGGTGCTTGCGGCACTGAATGCAGTCGACGGAGACAGTCGAACACAGCTGATACAGAATATGGTTCTGGTCGGCGGTTCTTCGCTGCTCCAAGGACTTGCGCGCCGCCTCGATCAGGAACTAAGCACCGCCTTCCCCTCACTGAGAGTTCGAATCCACGCCCCATCGAACACGGTCGAACGAAAGTACGCAACCTGGATTGGTGGCAGTATCCTGGCGAGTTTAGGCACATTCCATCAGGTAAACGTTGTTTGAGAAACAGCAGTATTCACGAGGCTAACAACAATATTACAGATGTGGATCTCTAAGAAAGAATACGATGAGCATGGCCCAGGCATCATTGAGAATCGTGCCAAGTGATGCTGGTTCACTCGTTGTGAAGCTGTCGGTCACACATGCGACTTTCATTTGGCACACTTCAAAAGCACGGCGTAGAGGATCAAGACTAAAGTTTTCAGGCGTGTTCTTCCTGGTTTGAAGGCTCAAACACGGCTAATCGGTGCAGGTGTCTTGCGGAAGACCAACTCGCCACATGGGATCGACCACGGAAGGCAAAAAGCGGATGTGATTGTTGCCTACGCGTTTCGGGCAATGCGATGACTGTACTTTAATCCGGGATAGATAGCATCGCAGCACGGGATCACCAAAGCTCAGAGGAAAGGCCGCGTACCAATTAGAAAGCACTATTCGTTGATGGTTGTACCAAAAGTTTAACGTAACGTGATCATGTCTCACACGACACAAGAGAGGGACAACACGGACAACATCAGGCCAAACAACACAGTAGCAATGAGGCGGGCGGTGGACGATGATTGATAGGCATGGGTCACATCGGTCAGCAGCATACTAATTTAGCAGGATGATGAGTGAAACAGGAAGTCGGCGGGTCGCAACTGTCTCGACATCGACGTCGCGCGGGCGAGAAGAATCAAAACGACAGAGGCCGAGGGAGGTGTTCGGGTTATAAGGGAATGGCGAGGGTGCGCTGTTGATAGCGGGCGGGTGCAGGCTAACCCGCAACGACATTAGCGGCATAAACAGCCCATCATCGCGAGGCCCAAGCGCCGCTACATAAAGCTCGCAGCTCGCCTGCCCCTCCCGCGCGTCGCCTGCCTTTCCCTCGCTCCCACCCATCCGTCTCAACTCTCGTCGCAAACAAACAGCCTCCGACCGCCGCCGCCCGCTATCTTAACCCGTTCCGCCGCCTGTGACTTTGCGACGCTTTTGTCCATCAACTCCGACATCCATCTACTATTCGCAATCTTCTGACATGGCTCCCACAGCTCCCAAGAAAGCCGCTGCGCCCAAGGCGAAGACCACCAAGGCCGCTGCTCCCAAGCATGCTCCCTTCTCAGGTACGCTCCCACCACACCGTCGCGGAGCTTCCGCGATAGCTTTGCTGTGTTCGCATGCCATTTACTAACACATCCGTTATAGATATGATCAAGGATGCAATCCTCAACGTAAGTTGTTGCTTCCGGCGCATCGCATGTTGTTGCGAGGGGTCGCGATCGATCCGACCGTAGCGGCATCGTCTAGTCGCCTCCTCTTCCCACAACGATGGTTACAACGCAATTGCTAACATGAAATTTCGCAATATAGCTCAAGGATCGCAATGGTAGCAGGTCAGTACTAATTTTTTTCCGTTCATCGCACTTTGGTGCTTGTTGCCTGGCAGATCGACTGACCGTTCTATAGCCGTCAGGCGATCAAGAAGTATATCACGGCCAACAACAACCTTGGTGGCCTAACCGAGGCGGCCTTCAATAAGCACATCAGTCGCGCTCTTGAGACCGGTGATGGCAAGACTTTCGAATTCCCCAAGGGTATGTTTTACACTTGTCCCTCCAGTGCTTTGAGTCGCTTGGAACTCCCTTAGACGCGTCACTCCACATGTTTACACATTCGTTGTCTTTCTTTCACCACTGGTCTGTGATGTAAACAAGCCATACTAACTAGCTACAGGCAAGTCTGGCCCAGTCAAGCTGAAGAAGCCCGGTACTGCCAAACCCGCCGAGAAGGCCGATAAGCCAAAGGTGGAGAAGAAGAAGACAGCAACAAAGGCAAAGAGCACGACCAAGACTGCTCCGGCAAAGAAGGCTGCCGCCACGAAGAAGACTACTGCCAAGAAGGCTGCTCCCAAGACCAAGGCCAATGCCAGCAAACCACGAAAGACCGCTCCAGCTGTACATATCTCCTCGGATTGTATACTGCACATGTACTCACATTTTCTTACAGGCTCCCGCCGTTGAAGATAAGCCTCCGGTTGTGCTAGGCAAGACCAAGTCTGGTCGCGTCACCAAGACCAAGGCTCCACAAGCTGCCAAGGCCGCAAAGAAGGCCGCACCCAAGAAGACAGCAGCTAAGAAGGCCGCGCCAAAGAAGGCAGCTCCGAAGAAGGAGGCAAAGGCTGAAGCTTGATCGATCCTTCGTGTCGATTGTTCAAGAGTTTCGGTACTGCCGCTGTAATCGGGTTGGCGTCAGGGGCGAGTGCGGCTACCTCGCCGGTGGATATCCTTTTTCTTACTGCGATGTGTGACTCGGGCATAGGTCTTTGCGATACATGTATTGGTATTAACGGTTGCTTCTGGCTCTCAATGATGGGAAAGGCGTTCGGTGCCTACGGTCTCTCAATGATCGCTGTAGGGCGTCCATAGTGCTGCTGAATCTAAATATATAACGATGTCGGAACTTCTCCTGCGCCAACATGTGATTGTGACAAATTGACAGCGCATTGTTTTGCTATGTTGTCAACATTGACTTAACTTCCATGTCTACCCAGGCCATAATGGGAGCAATATCCGGCTCATTCGATGGCTGGATGTTGTTCGGGCTCGTTGTTGAGTCCTCGCTGTATTCAGCCCGTAGTTGCGCGCAAAGTCAAAGCGAAAGGACGTGGCTTGTGGCTTTGGCTGTGGCTCCGACTTACAACGCCAACAGCAGGCCAGCCCAGTCCAAGGATCAGAGCGACGTCAAAACTTCTTCCATCTCATTCCCACAAAACATCCCACAGACTCCAACTATATCCAAAATCTAGCATCCATTGCTCATCCTCATCCCTGCCATCCCCTTCCGACCGGTGCAGTTCCCCTTTCTCACCACTCCCTACTCATCCCGAAGTCATGTCGACGCATCCCCCGTCCAACCCATACGCCCGGTAAACTGATCCTACTCCAACCAACTAGCCAGTCACGGCAAGCTGGAGCGCGAGGTTCTTCCTTCTGGAAGCCAGCAAAGCCAGAGACACGTCTCTGCGGGCAAAAGCGCGTACCTGATCATCAATGGTCTTCGCGTGCTGCACTCGCTAGAGATGCCGTCATTCCTGGCCGAGGCTCCAGCTCATCAAGTGACGAGTCTCTACCCTCACGATAAGAGATCTTCATTTGACAGACAGAGCCAAGCAAGCGACAGAATAGACGGCCACGATTCCCACGGCCACACCCAGGACCAGCAGCCCAATGGTAACGTCGTCGAAAACACACCCAATGGCATCTTGACAAATGGATCCACCAACAACCTCTTCTCTCGATCAAATGGACAGGCGATGGATGCACTAGCTCCAGCGGCCAAAGATTCCTTGAGTTTCCAGCGTCCATCGGAAGATCAACCGAGTCCCACGGCTACCGCTCTCCTTGATAAGGCACGAGCTTCTGATGACAATAATGGCATCAGTAGACTTGCAACAACAGACGAAGGCTACTTTGCAGCGGCTCACGCTGCTGAGACTGAAGAAGGCTACTGGGAAACGCATGTCAAGCTTGATGCTGTCAACGGTAATGTCGAAATTCGAGATCAAGAAAGCAGCAAAACCGTCACTCATGAAGACAACGTTTTTCATAATAGTACGGTATATTCATCACCTACGAAACTGTCGCCAGTGGATAGGTTCGCAACTGCGGAGCCCGAATCATCTTTCCGTATTCCCGGCCAACTACACCGAATCTCATCACCTCCAGCCCTTCAAAAAGAGCCCTCCAATGCTCTCGTTCTTCACCCATCAACCCGATCACAACAACGCCATACCTTGGAAGTCCCCCGAGTTGCAACTTCCCGCCTCTCACGAGAATCCCCCAACAGAGCCGATCTAGCAGAAATTATCTCTGCCAGTGGTCGAGTCACTCCGAGTACACCAACGCGTCGAAGAGGATCGATTACACTGGTCCGGAGAGCAACTAGATCTCTCCATTCTGATATGCACCTCGACGATATTCCACAAGACGAAGATGCGGCTAGATGGACAGAGATGGTACGACAGAAGAGAATGAGCAAGAGAAAGCGAAAAGAGGAAGAGGACGAAGATAGGGTTGTTATGGGCACCAAAGTCGACCAAAACCACGTTAACTACGTGACAGCATATAATATGTTGACTGGAATCCGTTTCACCGTTTCGAGAACAAATGCAAAGCTTGACAGAGACCTGACGGACGCTGACTTTGAAGCGAAGCATAAGTTCTCTTTCGATGTGTAAGAGTTTCAACCAGCCAAGGAAACGACTCCAACTAACTCTTTACAGCACTGGCAATGAACTTACACCTTCGGCGAAGTACGATTTCAAGTTCAAAGACTATGCACCTTGGGTCTTCAGACATCTACGCTCGATCTTCCGCCTCGACCCTGCCGACTACCTCATGTCCCTCACGAGCAAGTATATTCTCTCTGAACTTGGGTCTCCGGGAAAGAGTGGTAGCTTCTTCTACTTCTCGCGAGACTACAAATACATCATCAAAACCATTCATCACAGCGAACACAAATTCCTGAGGAAGATCCTCAAGGACTACTTCAATCACGTCGTGAACCACCCAAATACCCTACTTTCTCAATTCTACGGATTGCATCGGGTTAAGATACCTTATGGACGCAAGATCCATTTCATCGTCATGAACAACCTCTTCCCACCACATAGAGACATACATCGAACATTCGACTTGAAAGGCTCAACAATTGGACGTGACTTCAAAGAAGAAGATCTCGAAAGCAACCCTCGTGCTACTCTCAAAGATCTCAACTGGATACGGCGCAATCTCCACCTTGAGTTTGGGCCTGCTAAGAAGCACATGTTCATCCAGCAACTGCAGAAGGACGTTGCCTTCCTACAGAAATTGCAGATTATGGACTACTCGCTCTTGGTTGGTATACACGACCTTCAACGAGGCAACGAGGATAATCTGCGTGACAAAACACTCCAAGTCTTCCAACCAGGTGGAGAAAAAGCGGAAGATCCACACCAGTCCCTAGCTTTGACAAGGACACCATCCAAAATGGAAACCGCTCGCAAAGCGAAAGAACTGAGGCAGACTTTGAGGACAGAGAAACCAGTTCCGATGGGCCAAACTATTGACAAGATGCCGGAAGAGATGGGTAACGAACGGAAGAGCTTTTTATTTTATCAGGATGATGGAGGCTTCCGAGCATCCCACGAGGATAACAGCCCAGGCGAGGAAATCTACTACCTGGGTATCATTGATTGTCTCACTCGCGTGAGTTATTTCAAACCTTAGCTGTTCGAAGTTGGTCACTAATTCAGAACAGTACGGCCTCGTAAAGCGGCTTGAGCATTTCTACAAAGGCATCCGCACTCAAGAGTCTCACATCTCTGCTGTACCGCCGGACCGATATGGCGACCGATTTATCCGATTCATTACCAGCATCACCAAGACAAGAGAGGCCGCAGAAAAGGAGCTCGCGACTGGTGAACGTCAACAAGACCCGATAGAAGATTCTCATCTCTCTGCAGGTTTACAGGGTCGCAACAAAGTCGAGGAAGTCGTTGAGAAAGTGGAGAGACAAGCCGAACGCAGTGTAAAACACGGCGCAAACGAGTCGAACGTACCGGACCGATTGCTAACAACCGAGCGCAGTCCGTCTGCTGACCGGAACGAACCCGGTGGGTTCACTCTCCCTGTTGTTGAAGAAGCTGCCGAGAACCAAAGTACCGGCGGACGGAGTGGTAGGAGTCGGGAAGCCAGCTCGAGCCCACATCTACGACCAGGCGACCAAGACCTGGAAGGCTCCGGATTGAAGCCTCCGCCAACTCCTCCAAAAGACTATGATAGCCTGCACGCGGTCACTCCAGACAGGCGCTCATCTCCTGGCGGACACAAACCACCAACACCGCCACGATACAACAAAGGCGATGTTCACCTCGATAAACAGCTACCTCCGCCACCACCAATGAGCCCACAGCAAGAAAGTCCTCCCCGAGACCACGTCTGAACACCGCAGGCTTCTGAAAAGAAATTGCTGGTTCTCGACTTGCTCTATACGGGCTCATTTGCATCACAAATCCTCCTACAAATCCAGAGCTTTAGAGCATCATGGCCACGACCTCATTCGAAGCACTATTCCGGTGCTGGTATTTTCATAATCATGCCTTGCATCATATTCCTAATCACGTGGCCGCACGACACCATTCGATTTCAATTGTATTTTGAATGGTCCGCCGGAGTGCTCATTCACAGGCGTTACGTGGGAGCTTAAAGGGACAGGTCGCACTCATCAAGCGAACCATCAAACCATCAACGGCGAAACACTGAAAACATTCACCGTACCACCCGCCGATAGATAGATTGGGGCATCAGAATTGTAATAGTCAACCCTGCACATGCCCATCGGAGAGCATTATCGAAGCGGCTGGCGGGAGGGATGGTTCACGTCATTTTCCTTTGCCATTCTGTACTAGCATAGAAAGTCCACTGGAGCGAGCGAGCGAGCGAGTAACGCGCGCCACCGCTCGGACGAACGGCCTGGGAAGTTACTTGTAGATCGGTCATCACGAAAGGAGGTGTTTTAGTCTCGATTTTTGAATAAAAGTGCTGCGCGCAGCAAAAAAAGTTAGCTACATGTTCAGCGTCACATTTTGTGCCTTTGCGATGCGATGAGTACTACGCCTTTGTATTAAACTTTCTTGCACCGGGCCGCTATGATGGCCTCCAAACGCCGTGCGGTGTATGATACAATGCGCTGCGGCCTTTCTATCGGGCATTCGCCCGCAGCAAAATACCAAAAATCCTAGCCCACAGCTCCTTAGCGGTAGAAATCGAACTTGTCAGACTCGGCCGCTCCCTTGACCTGGCTCGTGTACGCCTCCTCCAGATCGCTCTGGATGATGTTGTAGCGGTTCTTGCGGACGGCGCGCAAGCCGGCCTCCTGCATGATGGCGGCGATGACGGCGCCGCTGAGCGGGTCGTTTCGCACGATCAGGCTGTCGAGGTCGACCTCGGGCGACAGGCTCATCTTGCTGGCAATGGTAGTGAAGATCAGGCGGCGCTCGCGGCGGTCGCGCAGGCTCGGGAACTCGATCTTGCGGTCGAGGCGGCCGGGCCGCAACAACGCCGGGTCCAGCGTGTCCGCGCGGTTCGTCGCCATGATCACCTTCACGTTCGACGACTGGTCGAAGCCGTCCATCTGGTTGAGCAGCTCCAGCAGGATGCGCTGCACCTCGCGGTCGGCGCCCGTCTGCGCGTCGAACCTCTTCGTCGCGATCGCGTCGATCTCGTCGATGAAGATGATCGCCGGGCTGTTCTCGCGCGCCATGCGGAACACGTCACGCACCATGCGCGGGCCCTCGCCCAGGTACTTCTGCACGAACTCGCTGCCCACCACGCGGATGAAGCTGGCCGTCGTGCTGTTCGCCACCGCCTTCACCAGCATCGTTTTGCCCGTCCCCGGCGGCCCGTACAGCAGCACGCCGCGCGGCGGGTCGATTCCGATCTGCTTGTAGAGATCGAAGTGCGTCAGCGGCAGCTCCACCGCCTCGCGGATCTCCTGCTTCTGCATGTCCAGGCCTCCGACATCCGCGTAGGTGACGTCGGGCTTCTCGTCGGCGCCAAGCATGGCGATGCTGGAGTCGGCCTCGGGCGGGAGGATGTCGACGAGGGCGTTGCTGTGGCGGTGGAGGGCGACGCTGGAGCTGGGCTTGAGGAGCTCACGGTCGAGGGTGCTGAGGATGCGCACGACGTAGTTGGAGCCCGTCGAGCTCTGCACGATGCCCGTGTTCTGGTCGATGGCCTCCATGAACTGCCCGATCACCAGCGGCACGCTCTGGATCCGCTTGATCTCCTCCTGCGCCCGCACCAGCTCCCGCTTCAGGTTCCGCTGCTCATCCTTGATGTACTCTTCTTGCAGGTTGATGTATTCCAGCTGCCGCTGCAACTTCTTGAACGTGCTGTAGTCATCGGCTGAGGCGGATGGGTCGGCGAACCCTTCAAGGCTGTCGATGGACGGTATGGACGATGGAGTTGGTTTCTTGTGCGGTTGGGGAGTGTTGGCTGGGTTTTCGACGGCGGCAGCCATCGTGAATGTTTAGAGTGAGGCGGCAGATCGGGTTTTGTCGACGTGGGTGTGAGCGACGAAGTGAGAGGTGGACTGGACAGGCCCTGTTCACAAAGATATAAAGGAGTATGATTGTATGACGGAAAGGTCGATGCTAGGCGAAACGGGGAAGAGAGACTTGGTATAACAGAGCTGGCGACGCTGCTACTCTCGAAAGTTCGCGACGTTTGCGTGGCTGATATTGAAAGTGTGGCTGCGCAACGTTAACTGGTAAATATTGCTATTTTTGGTATAATTAACGCAAGATTTTAAAACGCTAGGCTCCTTCAAGACGAAGTGAACTTCTTCAGCGGGATCATCGAATTCCGCGACATGAGATGAAGTGGCGTATTGCATAAATTATTCCACATCGCAGTGTGATATGAATCGTAGAGAATGAGAAAATACTACCGGAGTTTATTATAAGCATTATGTGGACACGTTTTACGCATCTGAAGGCATGCTGATAGTGATCTGGAGATCGCTTTCGAAATAGACTACAACTTCACCAACAAAACGCTCGTTTTGAAGCTATTTTTAACCGGCATGCCGGATGAAGGACTTTCCTTGATATACGGTCGAAAATTTAAGAAAATAAAATCGCCTGAAGTTGGTTAATTGTGCACGTATCTTCATGCCGATGAAAGTACCAAAGCTTGAAAATTTCGGTTACATATTCAGGCTGTAAGAAATTCCTCGGTGGAGACTAGGCCTTTTAACCATCGTTGGAGGGATCCCAACTCAACTCACTTGGATTTCATCTCACAACGGATCATAATCATTTGCAAGCGAACGCCATATTGGAGCAGAAGATGCTCATGTAGTGATTCTTCTGTAATAATTAATGGACTAACGTGCTTATCATTTGTACAAGCTGTTACAAAACTCAACTCAACGCCACATCCATATTTTTTCACCTAGATGTAACCGGATTTCTGTTCTTTCCGCTCGTTTACTCACAGAAACCACTCGCATGGCAAAGGACAAGAAGTCCAAGAAGGCTGAGAAAAAGGTACGAGTGGCACAAAAGCAAGAGAAGAAAGCTGCACGGAAAGAAAAGAAGCAGAGCAAAAAGGGAAATCGAGAAGAGGACAGCGACGCGGAGAGTGTAGACCTTGATGCCGTCCTTGCCGAATATGCCAGACAGCAGGAGCAATTCCTAAAGATCACCGAGACTGTAAGCAACCCACCCTCTGCGAGAAGCAATTCTACGATTCTGGCATCTCCATCCAACGATAATGAGTTGCTTCTCTTCGGCGGAGAGTACTTCAATGGGGCCCTTGCCCGATTCTACAATGATCTATTCATTTATAACATCAACCGAGACGAATGGAAGTGTGTCACAAGCCCCAACTCACCTCTGCCTCGCAGTGGTCATGCATGGTGCCGTGGAGGCAATGCCGGTGGAGTTTATCTGTTCGGCGGAGAGTTCTCTTCTCCGAAACAAGGCACATTCTATCACTATAACGACTTCTGGCGGTTGGATCCTTCAAGTCGCGAATGGACACGACTGGAGACCAAGAGCAAGGGGCCGCCGGCAAGAAGCGGCCATCGTATGACCTATTTCAAGAACTACATTATCCTATTTGGTGGATTTCAAGATATCTCTCAGCAAACGAAGTACCTACAAGATTTGTGGATATACGATTGTGTGAACTTCACTTGGCATGAAGCTAAACTCCCTCCAGCTTCCGGTAAACCGGACGCGCGGTCATCATTTTCTTTCCTGCCGCATGAGTCCGGTGCAGTACTGTATGGAGGGTACTCCCGAGTAAAAGTCACTGCTCCAGCTGGTGGCAAGCAGGCGAAGGGAGCGTCTGGTGGATCACGAGTGCTACTGAAGCCTATGATCCACCAAGACACGTGGTTCTTGCGCATTACACCGCCTCCCACTGACGCGCCTAACAGCCTGCCTATAGTCCGCTGGGAACGCAGAAAGCGTCCTGCTAACGCACCGAACCCTCCACGTGTGGGAGCGACAATGTGCTCTCACAAAGGCAGAGGTATCATGTTTGGAGGTGTTCACGACGTGGAAGAGAGTGAAGAAGGCCTGGAAAGCGAGTTCTTCAACAATTTGTTTGCTTGGAACGTTGACCGAAATCGATACTTCTCTTTGGCTTTACGCCGACCACGAGCCCAACCAAAGAAGCAGGGAACGGACAGAGGGAAACGAGATCGAGGGAAACAGGCAGAAGAGGAACTGCTTGCTAACCTGCGAGCTCTAGAAATGAAAGGAACTGTTGGAACTGATGGTGATGATGTCACAATGGCTCAGGTACCCAACGACGAAGACGATACACCTGAGAAGCCAGAGAAACCCGTCATGTTTGAAATGCCTCACCCTCGCTTCAATACTCAACTGGCTGTACAAGACGACGTTCTGTACATATTTGGTGGCACGTTTGAGAAAGGAGACCGAGAGTATACTTTCGACGAGCTCTGGGCGATCGATCTTGGCAAACTTGACGGCGCGAGAGAAATTTACAAGCGAGAGGTTGAGGACTGGCAAGGTAGTGAAGATGAAGAAGAGGAGGACGAGGATGAAGACGAAGAGGAAAGTGAAGACGAAGAATCTGATATCGAGTCGGCGGAAGTGGCAAGCACTGCCGCCATCCCAGTTTCTGCGCTGTCATCTCCAACCACGAAAGACGAACCGGAACCGGAGACACCATTTGATGATGCTCCTGAAGAGAAGAGTTCAGCGCTCACAGATGCACTACCACATCCACGTCCTTTCGAATCTCTACGAGATTTCTATGCTCGAACATCGACTCAGTGGCAAGAATTGGTCATGGAGGATCTCAGCAAATCTGCCAGTAGTGAGTCACAGACCGTCAAGGAAGTTCGAAAGAAAGCCTTTGACTGCGCAGAAGAGAAGTGGTGGGACTGCAGAGAAGAGATTATGGCATTAGAAGACGAGCAGGCTGAGGCAGGTATAGGCGATGTTGTCAGTCTGGCTGATAAAGTTGCTCAAGGCAGCGGCATGGGCGGCGCCGGGAGGAGGAGATGAACAAGATGTTTACGATTTTAACGGACAGAGTTAATTCCACCCTTTGGTCCGCTGGAAATGCTTAAATCCCACTAGGATCTGAACTCCGACTACGCCCGCAGCCAAGCATGATAATAGAGGCACGTGAAGGTTTTCCTTTTCAAGCTCGCTTATTTTCATCTGAAGAAGCCTAGTCTGATCGCCTTCCTAAGTCTTCAATTCTTTCAGCGACGACACGTCTGCGAGGAAATTTCCCTTCATTAGAAGCGGGAGTGCATCTTGGGTTCGAAAAAGATTGACATTTCAATTTGGGGAGTCGTCTCATAAAGCATCCGTCGTTCCACACTTACAACCTCGAGGAAAGAGAAATCACGTCAATTATCAACCAAAAACCACCAGGCTTATTAGAGCTTCTTCATGGATAATATTTTCACAAGATGGCTCTTCGACGCGGTTACAGCAACAACCAAATCTCACGGATAAATTCCTATCTCCTGATCTCTTCCCACGCCGCCGCAGCGAATTTAGACATTCTTGAAAACAGTAAGATAACGCACATCATCAACATGGCCGCCGAGCTACCCAACCACTTCCCGGACACATTCACTTATCTGCACATCCCGGCGCAAGACAGCCTGACAGAGCGGCTAAGCCCCCACCTCGACACCATCACGAGCTTCGCATCGGAGGCGCTCACCGCCAACCCAGACGCGCAAATCCTGGTGCACTGCCAAGAAGGGGTGTCGCGGTCTGCGGCCGCGGCGCTGGCGATCTTGGTGCAAAACGAGCGGATGCGGCTGTCGGCGGCGTTCGCGCTGCTGAAGCAGGCGCGGCCCGCGGCCGAGCCCAACCGCACATTCCTGATGGAGCTGCGCTGGCTGGAGAAGGGCGTATTCGGCGACGTGCTCAGCACCGCCAAGCTGACTTTCCTCGATTCCGGCGGCCTCGTCGACATGGACTGGCGCGAGTCGCTGCGCCAGATCCTCGCCAATGCGGCGATCGATGTTGGGCGGGGCATGGACGTTGAGAGTGGCCTTTGTGGGCTGATTTGGAGCGCTATGGAGGAGGGTGAGGGCCAGGATGGCGATCCTGTGCTCAAAGAGTGCGTCATGGAGACCTTTCAGATGTTTGGAGGAAGGCAAGGACGTGACTATAGAGCGAGATCGACGCTGGCGAGAGTTTTGGAGTATGGTTATTTGAAAAGATTGAAAGTTGATAGGCAAGACTTGGTGAAGAGAGTAAAGGTAGTCATGGCGAGTGATGAGTTCATCGACCTTTGCACTCTCGATGCACCGCTGGCTTGGACTTGGGGAAAGGAGTTGATCACCCATTTGGAGGTCGACGAGCTCCCAGATTTAGAGCAAATGGAAGGCAGCACTAGATGAGTGTGTGGGATGGATACATAGCGCTGCCTTTGTTCGCGATGGCTATAAGACTGACTGAGGGTCAGCGCCAGACACATTGTCTCGTTAGCTTCAGCGATATCGACTCATGAGATTAAACTTGCCGCTCCAACCGAGCAGCAACAGCTCCAACTCAGCAGGTAAAACCCAAACAGACATAGACCACACCTTGCTAGGATCAAACCGGCTTCCTTGTATATTAGTCTCACGATGTCGAATCCAGAGACGTGCTAGCCAACCAAAAGCTGATATGTTTTGGCTGCATTCGAAATATCTCTATGAATGAGTGGTTGTCTTAACTCGTAACGTACACTATGTGTTACAGTAACTTTTGCTTGTTTACAAGGCTTACTCTTTCCAATTTGAAGGTCGTGAAAGTAATTTCGGCAGAGGTGACGTCTGAGCCTCTTGCGACTTAAGCCATAGTCGCAAGGTCTGTCGCAGATCGGCCATATTCCTGCCGAGGATATCTATGCCTCTCTCTTCACAGGCTATTTTGACCTCTTCATCTGTAAGCTTGTGGATGCCACCGTCTCGAAGCAGCAGTGCATCATCCTGGTGTAAATATGCCAAAGCTCGTCCGACCATTGGTTTGAGCATGACCACAGGAGGTAAGAACCCTTTCGATAGATCCCAAAGCCGGATATGCAGTCCCAAACTCCTCGATATATGCATCAACTGTCCTTTGCTGAGTTCATCCATCGTGCGAACAAGCCTTTTGTCAGCTCCAGTCAAAGGCGTAGGAATGTTCCCATCAATTTCGCCTCTGAAGCTCCTCTTTCGCCTCCTTTCGAGTACTTGCCGTTCACCTTCGATCTGTCTAGGAATGCGACAAGTGTACGGTAGCACCGGCGTGAACAGGATCGCTACGAGCGGAAGCCATTCCCCTAGAATTATGAATAGGATGCCGAATATTGGCACGCGAATCATGTCATGCCTCGATCTTCGAAGAATCTGAAACTCCGCGCGGGAAAGAACGAAGCGGTTGTACGAGTCGGAGGTGGACGATGCCTCGAGGCCTTTATGGTTCCCATTTGGCGATGGAGGTAGTTGCGGCGTCTGCGTAGAATTTAGGCGATGTCGGAGCGTGGCCGCGACTCGTCGATTTGTGAAGATGTTCTTGATACCAGCCTTGTAGAAACCCACGTAAGCTCTGCCCGCTGTCCAAAGGAAGGATACATAGGACTGGTTTTGACGGCGAGGAGGCACGGAGATGGGCGAGGGAAGTGTGGAGATCGGTGGGTTCACTCTGTCCTTTAGATCAGCCTTCTGAGTCGACGTCTTCGATCCATCGGTATTGTGTCGAGGAATCGAAGTCGAAGCATGGCGAATTGAGGAGACTGTGGGAGGATGTGCTGCTCCACGTTGACGATGAGCACAGTTGAGAAGCCAAGGCGTCTTTCCAGCATAAATGCTGGACGGGCGCGCAATTGGCATAGAATTGGGCGCTGCTCAAGTGGACGTTGCTAATGGGACCACCAAAATCATACGTTTGTCGCGCGTTACGGTTACGATGGTAGAATACAAAAAAAGATGTGACGGTGGTGCGTCACCTTATTATAGCTCCGCGCAGCGCCGTCAGCATCTTTCCGCCCACGCAGGAGAAACTATCACTCACATTCACCCTCCTGTCGAGCTTATGGATAAACTGGGCAGGGTTCGACTGTTAGGAATTCACTCGCTATCTCATTTTGTTTGATTCGTACCTCGCTAACCGCTGATATCAGCACGGCAGAACCTTCGGAGTACCACTAACTACCGGCGTAGAAACCTAGAGTAGAGACCTACTCCGTAGGGCCTTTAATTCTGTTCATTGCATCGCTACAGATTGCGAAGGTAGGCCATTTCGAGTAAGAATTTGCCCCATGCAGCTTCCACGCGGACGATCAGTCGCAACAAGCCGTACTCTATAAGCCCAGCCTAGTGCTGACACCACATAACTTGGATTAAGCAAGGAGTTTGTGCCTTTCTGGAAGGGTGAGAAGATACTTCTTATATCAAGGCTTCTCCCGTATGTCAACCGACCTTGTAGCTACCATAGTTCGTTGGCAGAGTTTCCATATGTTGTGCGCGTCGACGCGATCGGAATCGTCCTTCAAAAGCCAACATCTTTTCCTCGAGTACATTTCCATTCACCGAGTAACCTTTCCAATTGCTATGCAACATGTTTCCAATAATTTACGTACTCTTTCCTATCTCTCTTTTTCTCATAGCTCGACTCACGCTTAACTGGCGTAAACTCCATAACATTCCTGGACCATTCTTAGCTGGGCTATCAGATATATGGCAGGCCTTGCTTATGCGCGAAGGCAAGCTTCGGGAGAAGCTCAACCATATGCACGAGCGATATGGTCCAATTGTTCGTTATGGAGTCAACAGCATCTCTATGAATGACCCGGAGTCAATCAGTACCATCTACGTTAGCCGCTCGAACTTTACATCGGCAGACTCATACGGTACCCTAGTCGGCGTTTCCAACGGTAAGGTGGTATATAGTCTAGTTTCAGCACCGGACACGATGCATGCCGCGTTGAGGAGGTCAATATCAGGCGCCTTCACACCAGCCGCCGTCCTGGAGTACGAAAAGTACATCGATGAGACGATTCCAGAGCTGTTCTACTAGCTTGAGGCTCGAAAAACGTTCGATTTTGCCGAAATTATGACATTCTACTCAATGGATGCGGCGTCGCGCTTCACCTTCAACGAGACTCTAGGCTGCCTTCGCACCAACTCCGACGTGGGTGGCATGATTGAGACGGTTCGGCAGCGTGGCCGATACTGGGGCGTCTGGAGCAGCTTGCCTCAACTGGAGCGGCAAATATATCGCAATCCCATAACCATCAAACTACCTCGGGCGAAGTCTTCCATGGTCAAACTTGCATCCTCGAAAGTGCAAGGGCGCGTTGCGGAGATAAATGCGAGTAATGGAGTGGTGAAGAAGGACGATCTGCTCCAGCGATTGCTCCAAGCGTCATCACAGCATCCACAGACACTCGATACGTTGGGAGTGGTCGGTAAGCTCATGAGCGTGATTTCCGGTGCTGGGGACACCACTTCCACCACCGCCGGCGCCATCTTCTACTTTCTCTTCAAGCAACCTCGCGTTCAGCAGAAGCTCAGAGAGGAGCTGCAAGCAGCGGATTTGCCGTTGATCCCAGCTTACGCCATAACAAAGGATATTCCGTATCTAGACGCTGTCATTAAGGAGTCTATGCGTCTCTTCCCGCTCTTGAATATTCCCCTTGGGCGAAAGGTACCGCGCGGAGGGATAACACTGGCCGGCAAATTCCTCCCTGAAGGTTCAACTGTTGGTGTGCTTCAGTCAACCATGCACCACAACAAAACCGTATACGGCGATGACCATGCGGAGTTCCGGCCAGAGAGGTGGGTCGAGAACAGTCCATCGCAGTTGAAGATCATGGAGTAGTCGTTCGTGGGATTTGACTGAGGAAAGAGGGTCTGCTTGGGACAGAACATCGTGGTGCTGAATTTGAAGAAAGTTGTCCCTGCGATTATGCAGAAGTTCAATGTGAGTGCAAATCAATGCAACATGGAATGTTGCTAACAACCAAACAGCTTGCTCTTATGAATCCGAATAAGAAGCTGGACGCAGACTTTACTTCCGCAGTCGCTGCTTTGAAACCATTGCAAATGAGAGTTGAGAAGGTCCTCATTTGAAGCATCACGTAGGTTTGCCATTCAGATATGGGCTCCCGAATTAAATAGAGGTAGACTGCGGTCTTGAAATTCTCCCACAAATATGATCGTTTGGTGAAGGATTGGGACCTCAGAACTCTGATCCGCGAGGAAATGTAGCAGAGAAGGGTAGAGAATATTCGATCCGAAAGCACTATATTGCTAAATACCCACATGGAGATGTAGCACTTTATTTTAAACAGACCAAAGAACTGGATTGCTGTGCTCATGCGCCAGTAAGTCGTTTATCCTCTAGAGTTCACAAATTCATCTTAGTGGTAAAGTTCACAGCCATCACCCCGTATTGGAACCCTCCCCTGCTTGCGCCTCCAGCTTCTTCAAGGCTCTAGGAGCATCCTCCTTCTTCATGTACAACTCCACAAACCTTAACTTCTTGTTCTCACCGCTCGAGAACTCTTTGTCGTTGAAAAGCTTCTCGAGCTCGCTCCTGGTCTTAACAACATATGTCTGAACTTGACTGTCTTTAGCACCGAGTGCGTACGGAATCTCCTTGTAGCGCCATTCCTGGACATCGTTGTAGGTTGCGTCCCAGCCATGAATGTACCGTTCGATCGTGTAACCGTCATTGCAGATCACAAAGATGATAGGGTTGAGCTCGTGGCGTAGCATCGTGCTGATTTCCTGTGCCGTCATTTGGAAGCTCCCGTCTCCAGTGAATAGAATGGTACGGCCAAAACCCCTCTCTTTGGCCGCGAGTGCTGCACCTTGACAAGACCCGGTGGCGTAGCCGATGCTGCCCCATAGAACTTGGCTGATGGCGGTCACAGCTCGCGGGAAACGCGTCTCCCACACGCCGAACTCTGCAGTGCCGGTTTCTGTCAGAAGGACATCGTTGGGCTGTAGCCATTGACCGAGCCTAGGCCAGAGGTAGGAGTGTGTGATGGTGGGATCTTGGCTCCCTGTCTCTTCTATAGGGACACTCTTTGATGGCCGAGGGTTCTCGATAATGCTGTGGATTTGACCAAGTTGCTGAGTAACCTTTGTGATCACGCCGTTCATGCGTGTACCTGGGTACTCGGAGTATTTGACTTTGACGTAGTTGCTATGAAAGTCGATAGTGTTGAGCTGTGAAATACGGTAACTAAAGTTCGCAGTATTGAAATCCGACTTGATGGAACCGAAACTGAGTACTAGATCCGAAGTTTCAACTCGTTCCCGGATATCCTCATTAAACCCGTCGCCAGCGTACACTCCGCCATAGTTTGGCAATGTCTCATCGACAGCGCCTTTACCCATTGGCGCAACAAATGTTGGAAGGCCGGAAGTTTTGACAAATTCATGAACTTCTTTGAGAGCCCTATGTCGGATGGTACAGGCATCGACTAATACAACTGGACTCTTAGCTTCTCGAAGGTACTTCAGGACGACGTCAACAACATAATTTTCCTGTGCTTCGTCGTTGGGTGGAAACTCGAGGTTTAGTTTCGTCTTCAGCTTTGATCCTTCAACCTTCTTCGTAGCAATGTCTCTTGGAAGAGCAATGTAGACTGGTCGACTCTTGATGTAGCATTCTGTGATGGCACGATCGATTTGCGAAGGCACTTCGTAAAGATCATTGAGCATAACATTCGCGCATGTGATCTGCTGGCTGATTTGTTTGAATACCGTGAAATCCCCATTGCCTAAAGTATGGTGGAGAATGGCTCCGTTGGCTTGAGATGCTGTAGATGGATAGCCAACTACGTGAATCACTGGAACATATTCAGAAAATGCACCTGCGATGGCATTGGCAGCGGAAAGCTCGCCAACACCAAACGTCGTGGCTATAGCTGAGATGCCGTTTACACGGCCATATCCATCAGCGGCATAACCTAAGGTGAAATAGGGATAAGCTTCATGTTTTATCACGCAAGGGTCTCCGATGACACACCAGCATTCAGTTCATTGCAATTGCCAACCCAATTCAAGCCCGCCTTCGAGACGTAGTCGAGAGCTTCGAGGATGTAGTCGCCAGGAACTCCGTGTACTGACCGTACCCCAGCTTCTTTGATGCGTCGGAAGAGATACTGCCAGAAGTGATGAATATATGCCCGTGGTTGAACTTGAGTAGTGCGGACTCACCTCTGCGACATCGATAGGTTCCTTTAGGTCAGATGCCTTGATACGTTCCGCCATTTTTGTACGGTTTCAATTGAACTCGAAAAGAGTGAAGGCACTGAGAAACGGTGGTGTGATTAATTTGTTGGGAGGTTTTCAGACGTATTGGCTGGAACTGCAGAGCTTCATCGATCAGCCTGGATCATGGCGAAACGAGGGTACTTTCTACAGTATTTATTGATTATCGAACTGTAGATTCTTATGGGTGGTGTGATTATCTTATTTAGTTGTGGATCCCTGGCAGACTCTAGTTGTATCCACCAAATAATGTACAATTGCGTATGCGACTACTCTATGCAGCTATCAGTCCTCAGGATGGCGCGAAAGTAACGTCATCACAACGATCAGATTAGGTATGCTGACAGATACGCGCGATGCCGACTGGACTCCCCGAAACCCATCTCCACCATCCACGTTGCCGTGTTTCTTCATTAAGTAGTACAGGCTGTGTCAAAGGATTCGCCGCATACAAGGAGGCGCGACCGAAACGGCTCCGGTAGAACACCCAGATGATCAAAGATTGCTGGGCTCAACGTCTTGCAAAACTTGCCGTATTTTGTGTGAAGAAGTAGTACCTGGAGAAGTTTCTGGGGTTGTCCATGATTTCCACACCGTTTTAAAATGCCCTTCTAGGCTGGAGTAGTCAGAGAGGGTTGGAAACTGTGAGGGAGGAAGTCATAGAGTCAATTCCGTGTCCATGCCACTTCGCAGAACCTTTGTCGGACTCGATCAATTCTGAATCGGATGCCTAAACGGCCATTACAATATTACACATTTCGTTCCACGACGCTTTTCCTCTTCGCTCCGTTCACCTCTATCATATCTTCTTCGTTCATCGTATACATCCCTACTTCCATACCGGGCTCCTCTTCGCTCATATCCACCCCCCGAGCGACTTTGCGCTTCATGCCGATACCCACTTCCTTCATAAACAACTTCTTCATCATAGCTTCCCGGCAATCTCACAATCTGGTCGATAGCTTGCACCTTAACGAAATCACACTGCCCTTGAAGTGGACAAAGATTCATGTCGGCAACCCTCCAATGCAAATTCTTTCTCAGGAACTCTCCCACTTGTTCATACTCGAGACTTTCCAAAATCAGCCCGTCTCCGCCATATGGCGGGCACCGCCGCTTAGACCGAATCCACTTGACGAGATGATGCGTTAGGGGGATCACATCCATGACGCAGAGCTTAGATGACGCCTGGGTTTCGCAATTACTGCAGTTACCAGAGTGAGGGTTATTGCAGAAGATGCCGTCTATGCCGACGAGATAGGGATCTGTCGGCCAATCATCGGGGGTCTCGGAATTGAAAGGCCCAAGGAAGACGAAGACTTGGTAGCTCTTTTTCATAGCAAATCTATACGTGGTAAGTCAGTAAAGAGCCCCGGAGATATGAATGGTTCTCTGACTTTTCAGCAACAATGTGTAGGTCCCATTGTCGCAAGGTGTTACTATATCCGAGAAGGCGAGACGAATATCCATAGTCGACTAAGTTGATTGATGGAGGTGGACCATCTCCCAGCCTTCCTGGATAAGAGGGCAGTTTAACCGTCACCCCAGCGTCCAATGAAGAAGGCGATGCAGGTGTGATTGTTGTTGTCGGATTAGATATCACGATTGTCGATTGGGAAACATATTTTCCCGTCAGTGCCTCTACGTTCGACAGATCAATTGGGTAGAACTGTCGGATTAAGTCAGGATAGGTGCTTTCTGGGATATCCAGCCATCCGTAGAACTGGTTGAAGTATGTGGTGTATTCTGCGGAATTTGAATTGCCGTACGCCAGAAGCGATGTAGCTATTTCATTTCGCCCCGTGGACTTATTGCGGACAATACGTTTGACGAGGTAAGTGTACCCAAGTGATGTCCAGTCGCGAATTTTGTCGGACGTGTAGAAGTTTTCATGGCCCGGGTTTCTTTCTGAATACCTAAATGGCACAAGTGGATCACTGGGTTTCAGCGTGTCGCCCATCTGGAACGCGCGATTAGCTTCACCTGCAGGCTTGGACGTCCACCAGCTGCTACTGTCGTTTGTAGGCCGCTGGGCTTGCCAAAGGGCAGCAATGCGATCGACATTGCTGTTTATTATGTTAGAGCACTGGTAAAAGGTCATCAAGACTACAACTCATACCAATGATGAAGCCTAAAAAGATTTGGAAGTCAGCGTGGCTCTCAGCTTCGCAGGAAACAAATCATACCAGAAAATTGGATCAAATGCGGCATATTGGGGGGAGGACATATGTCCAGAGCCTCCCTGTAGCCTTCCTTGCCCAATCATAGAGTGAAGGTTATCGTGAAAGCCTTCCAACGTGTGATCGGTGACAGGAGCACCGTTGCTGGCTTCGGCCGCGGCTTGCCTGTCGTAAACATCGTTGGAGAAGGTCTCCCATCGCTGCCTTCCCGTTAAAATTCTGTAGAAACTGCTGCCCACATCACTATGGATGTGAGAGGAAACGTAGCTATTGAAGTAGCCATCATCAGTCCGCCCTGATTCGTCAGGAGCTCGGACGGTGCGCAGAGTTCCACCTTTGGACGGGTTGTCGATTAGTGTCTAGAACTTGTTGTGAGAATACAAGCTTCAAAGGGAACTCAAAAGGCGTACATTGCTCCCAGCCTGATCCCAGAAATATCCTGGATTATTCGGGTAATGGAATGCCTGCGGAAACTTGTATTGAAATAGAGGGTTGTCTATTTTCTCTAGTATATGCGGTGCTTCTGGTCTCCTCACAAAGACTTTGGGGTAGCTGACAATCATTGGAATACCAAACTCATGGTTAGACAATTGAGAGCCAGCTGAGATCTCAAGTGGAGAGTTCATTAGTTGCCTCGGAATGCATGGATCCCAATAGGGAAAGCGAAATCTTGTGCACGCATGTTGGTACTTCTTCCGGCTTGCGTCGTCGGTATACTTGCTAGCAACCGCAGTCATTTCCGCATATAGTGCTTGCTAGAAGATGAACTTCAGTAGATTTCATTTAGCTTTGATGGCTGAATACTTCCAACTAACCTCCATCATAGCGACATATGGTCGATGCCATGTCGGGAAGGTGATGCTCGAATGTGAGCAATAACCTGCATAATGTGACCTTTGGCTGCCGGGCTTCCCACCTTCGACGTTGTCCCACGGCGCAGAAGGCTGGCCATGGATACCTAAAGATCGACTTTGTTTAGACGTAAGCCCGCTAAACGGACATGAAAGAAAAATACCTGAGATCTGGAACCAAGACCAGGGATGTCTATAGTCTTTGCTTTGGAGCCTCTCCAGAGCAATGATGAAGAGATTAAGGACGTCCTGGTCCAGCACGAATTCATCAATCTCCAATCGAGGTAGTATTGCGGCAGTTTTCAATCCAGTAATATATCCACCTTCGACTGCGTCCGCGACGGAGAAGGAATTCGACATGGCCGCAGATGGAAGCAAAGAGTGCTTTCCTCACCAAGAGCCTCGAGACGAAGAGTATTACGAGGAAAAGTGAGTTTCAGGTCATCGACGATTCATTTTGGTGCTCACGCGGCTTGGAGTTGAGGGTTTGCAGTTACGGCTCCATGCTGAGCGGTCAGAAACGGGATGTGGCCAGCGGGAAAGCTGCATTCACGGGAGGACCGACTTCGTGTATGGGCAGGGCACGGGCTGCTGCTCTGCGCGTACGACTGGGTATCACGCCAATGAGCGTCGGCTTTTTGTCACCAGATCCAAACCGTGCCGTGTAAGCCGGCATTGGGCTGAAGAGCATGACCCAACGCATATCTTCGCGCAGGGCCAGCCGTTCAGCTGGAGGTTAGTCGTGATGTGCGGTCCGACGTCGCATATTGAGGACGGGAAGTCAGTTCGTGGGTCCAATGCTGCAACGCTGAGCCGTTACTATCGACCGAACGGGCATAAGGCCACCCCTTTCGGCCTAGACCTACTGCTTTCAGAGAGGCTAGCATCAACTGAGCGAGGAAGCAAACCTCTTACGCTGCACGCTGCATGTTGCCGACCCGCTATTTTTCATTTAACCGTGCATCTTTCTCTCTATCTCTGCGATAATGTGCGCGAGCTGAAGTGCCACACAACGAAGATGCACATCGGCGGCCAACGGGTTGCGCGAAGCAGCGACTCAGACTACTGGACAGCAGGAATTAAAAGCCGTCTAACGGCTGTGCGCTTGCATCATGCGTCTGGCGAGCTGAGGTGAAGCAAGCGGTGCTTCCCGCTGTTTACTAGTTGTTCCCGAGCTTCCCAGTCATTTTTGCGGTGAGCTAGACAGCCACCGGCTCTCCAAGCAATGCATACAGCCGTGTGACGTGTTGGTTGCTCACGAACAGTGACAATGTAAATAACGGGTCTGGACCAGGCGGGTCCAAGCTGTCGCGACGCAGGAAACTTTGGTTTCAAAGCCGAAGAGCTTGGTGCAGGAAAATGAAAACCCTAAGCAGATGGGCTATACTTGCTTGGAGCTTTGTGGAAATTGCTGCAGCTGAACAGCTGTTCGAAGCACATAACGAAAGACGCTGGCAGGTGAACAGTCCGGGAAGTCAAACAATCTCAGTTCCATTCGACAATTGGAGCAATAATCAAGGCTCTTCATGGCCAGTGCATACTGAGAGTTCACAGCCTGTAAGAAGTCCTTTCAATCATATGAGAGCGCATCCAAATTTGATGATTTCCTGATTTGAGCCACCGAATCTTTCTGCAGCAACTGGAGCATATTGTAACTATTAGATCAAGCTAACAGAGCAATGCAGGTAAATTGGCCATCCTTTCCAACTACAACCAAACTCTCGCAAAGTTCACGCACTTCTCCCAGCTCAACGCCATGTGAGACAACATCAAGTGTCCCGACGTCTTCATCACATCATTCTTCGCCAATGACCACTTCTAGCCCAAGCTCTTCCCAGCCGTGTTCAAGCAGCAGCTCGAGCAGGAGCTCGAGTTACTCCACGTCCAGCTCGTCGGTTCCGCCACCGCCTCCTAAATCTCATAGTTCTTCGACCATTTCAAGCCCATGTACTTCTTCGTCTACATCTTCGTCTACATCAAGCACAGCGACGTCTTCGTCGTCGACTTACACGCCGAGTACTTCGAGCAGCTACTCTTCATTCAGCTCCTCTTCACCAAGTTCCTCTAGTCAAACTTCATCGTATTCCTGTCCGATCCGAAGTATAACTCTCACCACGACAAGGGACTGTTCGGCACCATCATGCCCGCCGCCCGTAACGCAGACAGTCAGTATCGCTTCTTCGTGCTCCCCGATCACTAAATATATCCCCACAATAAGTACTTATCAACCGATTTGTGGAGGCGGAACGTACTACCAAAATGTCACGAATTACAATACATATACGAATTGCACGTACACAAACTACACGACCACCTTTACTACAACTCTTTACTCCACAACTAGCATTCCTGGAGAGACAACGACTTCGTATACTTGGATTCCAGAGCCTTTTACCACTACTCTTTACTCTACCACGATTGTTCCTGGCCTGACGACAACTAAGTACAGCACGATTCCAAACACAACGTTCACTCAAATTTCCTATTCAACACAAACTGTACCTGGCGAGACGACGACTGTGACCAGCACGATCGCTAATACCACTTACTCAACAACGGTATACTCGACATACAATTCTACGATAGACGTTCCAGTTGCAGGAAATACCACTACTCTTGAATCAACTACGACGATAGACGAGACCACGACCTCAGCTATAAGCACTACGACATATATTTCTACCGTATACACGGCAACTATCACGAAAACCTTCAATTTCAATGGGACTGCCACGCTATGCCCCAACTTCAATTTCACCATCGCCACGGTAACGCTGAACCGGACCGTTTGCCCGAGTGCAAGCACTCCAATCTTTGATTTTAGCCCCACCATCACCTCCACGGTGATACCTGAATGTCACACCCCATGGGACATTGCGCTCATCGTTCTGATTGTTGTTCTCGGCTTGTTACTCCTCCTCGCGATGCTGGCTCTGGCGTATTTCTTGACCAGGCCTATCTGTCCTCACTGTCAGACGCGACATCTGCCAGGGCAATGCATTTTAAAGCCGAGGCTGACCGGCGAACCCATTGATTTGCCGCCAAATTAGACATGTGGGCGGAGTAAAGTTATGAACTCCTCGAGTGCGTGTATTTAACTTGAGCTTTGGTCGTGCGGCGTTCTGTAGCAGAACCTTTATGTAATTCATAATGCTAGTCAACATTCCAGCACATATGTCCTCTTCCGTATCCATATGATCCACGGACAAGAATCTTTCCGAATGTATATTGAGCTAAATGACTTGACTGTGATTGTGAGAGTCAGTGGCGATACATTGATTGAAACTAAAAGACTCCATACACTTGGGCCGATATGCGCACAATCACCTATACCTCTAGCGACTGATGTACCTCCAGATTGCTACGGCGTTGTAGCTAAATCATTGCGATAGTTTTGGAAGTCAGGAAGAGGTCAGACTTGACTTGCAAAAGAAAAGCGGTCTATTTCGCCGACTACGAAGGATTTGGCTACGGCAATAACAATTGACTTTAAGAGTGCTATCCGGATGCAGGTGAAAGTATTAACATTATACAGATTCTACGGTCGCATCATATACTAGGCCGTCTATTTCCAAAACTTATGGTATCTTTCATTAACTGCGAAGCATTACATTACTATGCATTTCGCGTTGTACAATTCTCCAAATTGATCCTGGGCAAGAGCCTGCTCATTTTCCCTCTGTTTGGCCTTAACCTCGGCAGGGAAATACTTCTTGAGAAAACTGATCATCGCAAAATCAAGATTCCTGCTATCCGCCTGCATGACTACCTCTGTCCGGCAAAGTGGGCATTTATCTTTATGCTCGCGTTGCATTACGATCAAGCAACGAATGCAGAAGAGGTGACCGCATTGAAGGCGAACCGGACGATATGCAATGGAAAAGCATATTGGGCAAAGGTAGTCGCTGAGTTGTGGCACGACTGCAAGGATTTGAGATGACACCTGTGAAGACAATGCTCTTGCGACGTCGGATGTGTCCAGGGCATAGCTTATTGGAAGGCTTGACTTAACGCCAAGGCCGGTGTGTTTGTCGAACTTTTTGATAATCTTTGTAATGGCGGTTTGGTTAAGCTCCTGAAATTGAAGGTTTTGCAAGAGCTCGGTGTTGATCTCGACAAATTTCTGAAGAGCCGTGAGAGACTCCTTCTTGTGGAAGTCAGCTTTGTTGGCAACTTTTAAGAAGTCCATGAAGTTGTTCTGCGCGACTTTGAAGTTGTGAGTCCCGTGGTCCTGCTCATTGGTCGCGAAGAAGACGCGAGAGTCAAGATATGTTTCGAAAACTCTTCGCCATTCTGCGAGATCATGTTTGGCTTTCTTATCAGAAGGATCGGTAAGCTTCCCAATGAGGCTGCCTAGCTCAGTAACATTTCTGGACAGCTTCTCCTTCTCCTCTTGCTGCAGAGCAGCTAAACCTGACAGCTCGTTGTGTAGGATGGTGAAGAATTCACCGTCGGAGGTGAGTGGTACTTCAATCAATCTCTCTGGTCGAGATGGTCTACTATCTGGTAATGAGTCTGCAGGCGTAAGAGGAGCTGTCTCGTCATTGTCGGTAATTCGAACGTCAGTCAACTTTTGACTGATAGCAAGTTGATGTAGGTAGTTCCTGGTCTCTGGTGACAATCCCGCATCCACTGGCTCTCCAGTAGTTTCATCGACGGCGAATACTAGCTTAGGAAGAAACGAATTGGCTCTGGGTTCCTCGCCACTCTCAAAGTTGTAGGTTGGTTTCTCTTCCTCGACAGACTTGAGAAGGACGGCAAGAGACGACGAATCAAGCCCAATGGCGTGCAGTTCTGCCTCAATCCTTTTAATACATTTCTTCAGCTGTCCGTACGAGATAGCAGACTCAACCCAATGGGGTGGAAAGCCATCCTCGACCAGATGTTTCGAGTATGTGCGGCCGAACTTCATATCGAGTTGACAATTGTATGCCCGATGGGCATGGCAGTGAGCGGACGAAGGGTGATGATATGCAATGGAAGTGGAATTCTAGAAACTAGGTAGGTAATTGAAAGTGCAGTCGTTCTAGACCTTATGAGTGGCGAACTACGCCAACTTTATAGCCAGGGCGCAAAAGCAAAAATCTCCCCGGGTTTCTACGAAGGGCAAGTGAGCACGCGACCTTTGCCAACTTCAGGTGCTTAATCGTGATTCGTCGACTGCCAGAACCCAAGCCACTTCTCAAGCCTTAGGCGTAAACAGGGCCTTCTAGTGTCTTCGCAGCCAGAGAGTTTCCGGTGCGCAAAATTTCTCAGCCCAGGGCGCTTTGGGAAGTCCCGACGCCGCTGAGTCATTTTCGCCGTATCTCATGAACTGTTCAGATTTTCGCTTCGGCTCTCCTTCTTTTGTGGAGGCTGTGAATGGAGAAGCATGGGCGCGAACCAGTCCTCCAGCGGAGGCCAGTCGCAAGGCAATGGAGCCGTCTCTACCAGCTACTATGAGCTCCTAGGTGTGGACAGGCACGCCGATGACGACGAGTACATGGACAAGGATCATTGTTTATACTTCTATGAACTGACCAGTCTGAAGGATAAAGAAGGCCTACCGCAGAAAGGCTCTCGAATTGCATCCCGACCGAAACTTTGGAAAGGAGGAAGAAGCCACAAGACTCTTCGCCGAGATACAGAACGCATATGAGATCCTCTCTGACCCTCAAGAGCGAACATGGTATGATTCCCACGAGAGCGCTATCCTACGAGGCGGAAATGATAGCACGGAAGACCACTATGAGCACGATGTGCGGATCACGACCGCCGAGGATATCACGGCTATGCTGGCCAAATTCCATGGCAAAATACGCTACACGGATGCTCCCGATGGTTTCTTCGGGTTCTTGAGAGACACTTTTGATAAACTGGCACGGGAGGAACAGCTGGCAGCCGAATGGTCAGATGCCGAAGTTCCTGAGTATCCACCATTTGGTCACAAGGATGATACCCACGAAGACGTCGTTCGGGATTTTTACAATGGTTGGAGCTCGTTCTCTACAACCAAAAGCTTCGCTTGGAAAGACACGTACAGATACTCGGATGCCACCGATCGTCGAATGCGCAGGATCATGGAGAAAGAGAACAAACGACTTCGAGATGAGGGAATACGAGAGTTCAACGATGCTGTACGTACACTGGTTGCCTTCGCCCGCAAGCGAGATCCCCGATACACTCCAAATACCCAGACGGACGAGGAGCGACAGAAGGCTATGCGTGAAGCCGCAAAGGCCCAGGCCGCTCGTCAGCGTGCAGCTAATGCTGCCAAGCTGACAGAAGATGTTCCGGAGTGGACAAAGAGTCGAGATCCTGAGGAACTGGAGGAAAGTGAAGAAGAAGAAGAAGAACAGGAGGAGTTTGAGTGCGTGGCATGTCATAAAACCTTCAAAAGCGAGCGACAATTTGAAGCTCACGAGAAGAGCAAGAAACATCAAAAGGCTGTGCATGCGCTTAAGAAGAAAATGCACAAGGAGAATCGAAACCTTGGCTTAGATGATGATGTGCTAAGCAGTGGGCTGACCACACCATCCGCGGAAAGAGATCTTCAAGAGTCTGAAGAAAATGTTGAGGAGACCACCCGGAATATGGAAAGTCTTGACGTAGACAATCATGGCGATGCAGTCTCGTCGGAAGAAGATGCTAATGCTGTTGATGACGATGATTCTGACGATTCAACCAAAGTCGAACCTCTGGACGATCCCTCCAAACACGTGGAGTCTGCCGAAGAAAGTTCCGATGATGCTGGTAGTGATTATGGCTCTCGCAAAGACATGGAAGAGCGTCTGAAATCACCTCAGCATCCCGATTCAGTTAGCGATACCACCACTTTAGACACAGCCGCTGGGCCGGGAAAGAAGATAGGAAAAGCGGCACAGAAGCGTGCAAAGAAGGCAGCGCAGCAAGCCGCGACTGAGCAGCCGGATCTCAAGTACACATGTGCTCAGTGCCATGCCGCTTTTCCATCACGAACTCGACTTTTTCAACACATCAAAAACTTTGGCCACGCGGCGCCAGTGCCCAAAGGTGGAAAAGCTGCCAAAGGCAAGGGCAAAAAGTAACTGCGGCTACTATCGCATTTGAATGCATTACGCTGGCGTTGATTGAGGTATGGATTCCGGATGATACCCATTGAAGTATGTGATGCTTGCTGGGATTTATATAGAGCCGGTGTCTACGGTGCGCTGCCTTTGTAGACAGACAGAATAAATAGATTTTCAAAGACGGAAGGCATGATTGCTGGAAAGCCAATATAGCCTGACAGGAGAAACAATTTCAGTCACAGTCACGCGTCAAGAGGCGCCATAGTACTTTCCATTATCTCTTCATATAAACCTACAATGCTTCGTTTAGTGGGCGCTTGATCCTGAGCTACCTTTTCAATGTCAACCCAGCATGACCTGAAGGACGAAGGTATGTACAACCCGGAAGCGCTCGCACATGGTCGACTTCATACGAAAATCCAATTATTCATACAACTACCCCCCAAATGCGAGTGTCTCCATCATTTCATTCCACTGAAAAACTCCCAGCGTCTGAGAAGTTGTGTATTCTCACTCTCATCCCAGAACTTCATTTGAACCGTGGCTGATGGTTTCGGTATCGCCGCCTCCGTCGTGAGCCCCGCCGCGGTGACTACCCAGAGCGTCCAGTTCCTTATTGACCTATAAGCAGTCGAACCAATCCCACGTAATTGGTCCACTTCGGTTCAAAGCGATGGCACTCAAACCGCCCTCGGTTCTGAGGTCAGCCTGTACAGCCTCCCAGCCGTAGCTATGTCGGCCGTAGCCGCAGCACAGTTCCAGCCGCAGCTGGGCTAAAGAGCCCATATGGTATGTTAACGAAGATGAAGTATTTAAGAACGATGACTATTCAATAAATATCAACTCAAAAACACACAAATCTCACAAACCTCACACCTCATCACAATGCAATTCTTCGCTACTGTCGCCGTCTCGGCTCTGTTCGCCCTTGTGGCCCACGCTGTCCCTGCTCCAGTCCCCCAAGAGGCTTGCAACCCCAATCCCCACGGTCGCAGCTGCACAGCAGTTCTCATCGGTGCAGCTGGAGTCGAGAGCACCATTTCATTTCCAATCGACTATCAGGTCCATCCCACCGGTACGCATCCTTCTCACATCTCCGTGCCACGCCCTTACTGACTTATCAAATGCAGATGTCGAGTTCTCCGTCTCGCAGATCTACAACCCAGACGACGGCCAGTACGAAGTTGTAACCCTGTATGGCATTGACGGAAGTGTGACGACTGTCCAGCCGGGTCAGACGGTCGCAGTGGGCCCGCCACAAGTGCAGACCTCCGCGTTCTGCGAGATTGTGTGCCCATCGCTATAAATTACTGTCAGACAAGCATCTTCTGGTGTAATGGTAACAAGGTCGCGCTGAGATCGCGCTGGGGGACAAGCACTATCACTTCTTTTAATGGCTTGGGCGGGACTGAACAAGGCGTATGGGATTGTGTTGAATTTTGCATATCTTCGATCTTTTCTGCATTGGTGATCTATTCAAGGTCTGCGTTTATAGCGCTTAATACGTGCTGGAATATAACCCTCGTGCAAAGTCTACTTCTGTTCTTGGACGTGAAAAACGCAGGGGTGTAACATGAGCAATGAGCTGACTAGATACCAGTTCAATGCATATTCTCGTATTCAAAATCATTGAGAAACGCTTGGCACACACCCCCTCCATGGATCAAATGTGGATTTTAAGGTGGAAATGCGCAAATATCTCGACCATCAGGAGGAATTAGCTATTTAAATTAATAGATATTTGCAATAAGCGATCGGTGCATCTTTTGATATCAAATTTGCCATATCTAAAGTTGTGGTGGTGGAGATATTCGCGGTAGAAGTGTATTTTTGACCACGTGTATCACCAAAAATATCACTTGCACCGCAAATATCTCGACCACCACGGGTCTGATATAATCGAATTTTATATCAAATAACTAAGTTAACTACATACTATCTTATATACCTATATCAATTATATCAGACCCGTGGTGGTCGAGATATTTGCGGTGCAAGTGATATTTTGGTGTTTCTTCACTGCGAGGCGCGATGCTTCGCAACGCGTCAAAAACACTAAAAATACCACTTCTTCTGCAAATATCTCCACCACCTACCGTCTGATATAATTGAATTTGGTGTCAAATCATTGCTCTAACTACATACTATCTCATACATATATATCAATTATATTAGAGCCGTGGTGGTCAAGATATTTGCGATGTAAGTGATATTTTTCGTGTTTTTGACGCGTTGCGAGCCTCGCAAGTCAAAAAACAGGTCACCTCTCATATCTCCACCACCACACAAGCAAATATGGTAAATTTGATATCAATAAATACAGCAACTACTCATTACCAATATTTATTAATTTTAATAGTTAATTCCTCCTGGTGGTCGAGATATTTGCGCATTTCATCTAAGTGAGCATCGAAAGGGGGGGTTGCCAAGCGTTTCTCAATGATTTTGAATACGGTACGAGAATAGCATGCCGTTCTAGCAGGGCAAAATCGCTAAAAGTTGGGCATTGGGTCATCATGTATTTCTACAGCACGGGTTCGAGCAGACAAGCGGAGACTTGAGGACCGCTACAGCGGAACGATTTAAAATGTCTGACTAAACCTTTGATGCTGTTCATGTTGGTATTCGAGCACTAGTCGTATGGAATTTCTTCTCCAGCCTGGCAATGGCTGCAGATTGCTTATCGCTACTTCTCAAAACAATGACTATTCATAGCAAATATCTTGTTTCTATAGTTCTTCAATCAACATTTAAAATGTTTTACAGTCTCCCTCCCCAAATTGCTTCACTGTCAGTGTAATTTGGACATGAAGCTCATAACTGGTGTTTAAGCACGAATTGAGGCGCAGCATGGTCATGTATTATCGACGTACGCACCCAGCGATTTCACTCTAATCTTTGTAAGTGTTTGACTTTCAACGTGTCCGCGAATATTAACTTACAGGTGAAAGTTTTCTTGGAGCTTTAATGCAGTAAGAGTTGTGCATCATCTAAGGAAACAGCTGTCAGCGCAAAACCACTTCGAGAGCCTACAATATTCTGCGACCTAGCTGCAACTCACATGTATGTCGTAGGCCCCAACACCGAATTTCATTCTCAGCAAAGCCGTCAGCTTTGTTTGATTGATATTTCGCCCACATATATCCTGAGTGGCAAGTCCATCCGCCTCGTCGTCGTCGTCTTCTGGTGCGTTGCGGGTGGTGTCTGCTGTTACAGCGGCGGACATGGCGATAGGCTATAGTTTGAAAAAAGGAAAAGGAAAAAAAGACGGAGAACCGTAACGTAGAATTGGACCTCAAGAAATGGAATACAGAACGAAGCCTAGAGAGATGGCTAGTTTATACCTGTACTCGGGGGCGAGACTGCACTGCCTTGATGCGAGGCTCGGACTCAAACCGAAGGGTGTATGTCTCACCGGTATTGGCGAATTCCAACGGCAGTCGCCTGCCAATGCTTGGATGATCACGCGGCACGCGCCTCGTTTGACTCTAGCCGAAGGTGGAAGCGAATTTCAGCCCTGCCCTAATCATCATCGTTTAAGGCGCTGGGAGGGCCGCAAACAGGAGCACAGCCCTGTAGAGTATTGCGGAGGCTTAACACTAAGAGGCCAACTCGAACACTTCCTGAGCAGCTTCGCCACGCAAACCACTAGACCTGTCGATGCTGCCGTTGCTGCTATCATTTATATAGCCCAGCTCCGTACCACAGAAGCAAAAAAGGCTTTTCATCGTCCAACTTTGTGTGAACTATGGGAGCCGACTCCCTCGCGCGTGCCCTTTGAAACAGTGACAACACGACCCATCGTAAGCAGTGCGGACAGCGCTTTGGCTCTCACCGATTCCGCCCGTCGAAGATTTGGATTGGACTCAAAAGAGCCCATCCTGCTAGGCTAGCATGGACAACGTGGACGACTCGACGAGGGAGAAGCTTTCTCTACTGTCGGTCACTCCCAAGGCTGACCACGACCCCAATGCAGCAGCCTCATCACAAAGCCCGCCACGACCGCCGTCCACGTTGCCGTTAGAGCCGTTCCACAATGCAATGGTGCATCTGTCGCCAGCCGAAGTTGGTTGTGATGCCCAAACGGTGGACACTTCGATGCCGCCATCTGATACCTGTTCGAAGTCTTTGACCCCTTCCGACAACAGTCCGGGTGGTGAGGCTGCTGCCACGCAGGATCTCTTGACAGCTCACATAGATGACCGGCATAACGCTCCTAGCCGCTTCCAGCTGAGCAGATCCCGAACAATCAGCGTTGCAGACAATGGAGAGAGTCTGCTTTTGGACCCTACCTGCCGATTGGACCTGAGTAGCGATGAGGGCGATCTACCGGATGAGGCGTTTCTCAGCGAAGACAAGAGTGAAGGCGCAGAGAGTAGAGCTGAGCCGCTATTAACCCCGCAGATCTTGACATGGCTTGCCACCGATGATGATCAAGACGTCGATGCTAAGAGCTTGAATTTGTTCCCGGAACTCTCGCCAGGCGAGGAAGAGGCTGTGAACCGTCAAGAAATAGAAGAAGACAGCCCGATCCTCGTTGTAAGCACACTATCTCACCTATGCAGCTGTGTATGCTGACTCTTCAAAGGATCCGCCTCATGCTTGCGACCAGTCTTGTGATGAACGAAATCTTGACATCGTAATGCAGACCAAGCCTCAAAACGGGTCAAGTGTCATCACCGATGCCGGCGATCAGCAGTTCAAGCGTCAAAAACGAGCCGGCGATCGTGAAGGAGTGGTAAGCCAGGAGCCGGGCGGCAGTCAACCCTCATCCCCAACTGTCACTAGCCCTGCTGAATACCCCTCTGAACACGAGCTTAACTGTCAGCTCTTCGCCGCGTTACAGCTTACTCGAGATCGTCGAGGCAAGGGATTTCTTCCCAAGGCGCAGCTCTACAGCTTGGTCAACCCAGAATCTGTAGCCCAAGAGCTTCGCAACTCTCTGTCGCAAACTCAGAGTAACCAACAAATCAGAGAATGCGCCGAATCCGTATGTGCAGAGACTGAAGTAGTTCTCAGCAATGGGAGAAGCGTCATAAAATCTTTTCGAAAGATATTTGCTTTGCTCGTACTGGTCGAGAAATCTTCATCCATTCACTTATTTCTTCAGGAAGATGTTAGCGATCTTGATCTTCCACTTATAACGGTCAGAACTAGGGGTTTGATCGAGCTACGGCGCAAAACCGCTTCAGGAGAGCCGTCGAGTGAGCCACTGGCTTGCTTCAGCAAATGGTCCCCGGTGCGGAGGAAAGAGTTCGAGGAGTACCAATGGACGATGCTTGCACCGTTCTTCTCGAAAAGTGAATATAATAACGTAGCACATTATGTCCTCAGAGATGAACATATTCTACCGTTTATTGACACGCCGAACTGGGAAGAAGAAAATACTGAGTATCAAGGTGGATTTGGGATGGTATTTATGGTACGGATACACCACGAGCACCACAATTTCAGCACTCCAAAGTACTGCGACCGCGGGTTTGCAATCAAGCAGCTGTTCCAGAATGACCGGCCCTCTTTCAAAAGGGAGGTTGACATTCTGAAGAAGTTTAGCGGCGAACGAAGTCACCCGCACATCGTATCTCTCTTAGCAACTTATGAGCAGTTCAACAAGTTCCACCTAATCTTCCATCGAGCTGAAGGCAACCTCTTCAAGTACTGGGGAGAGATTAATCCCTCTCCGCAATTGGACTACAGCAATATTATCTGGATGGCGAAACAATGTGCTGGCATCGCTCGCGGCCTACTGATGCTCCATAAGCATCACACCATAAAGCCTGCCAATTCTATTCCTAACTACGACGAAGAAAAAGAATTTAAGCTTCGATCTACTGGCGAAATCGGCGAGATTAGCGAGAGGATTGTCAGAATCATCGATCCACTACTCCAAAAGGATCAAAACAGCCTACGGCGGCCAAATAGCGACAGACAATTTGAATCTCCTACCTTGGCCTTTCGTCCAGTTATTTCTCGCTTTAGTTCCGAGCCGCAAGGTCGCCGTCAACGTCGACCGATCGACGGCCGGCCGGCCAGGTGGGTGAACGAGCCGTGGAGTAGCAGCGGCGACTTAGTGCGGCAATGGGGTCGCCATGGAGACCTCAAGCCGGAAAATATACTCTGGTACCATGACCCGGAAGAAGAGAAAGGCACTCTCAAGATCTCAGACTTTGGCGAAGCCGAGCTTAATTCTCGCTGGAGCAAGTCGAAGCGCCGGAGCCACGTCGCGAATACGATGACATATCGCCCCCCAGAATGCGATCTCCAGCCTAAGATCATCCGCCAGTCCTACGATATCTGGTGTCTAGGCTGTGTTTACATGGAATTCGTGACGTGGGCTCTTGGAGGGGTCGAGCTCTGGAAGAAATTTGGCCAGAAGAGATTGACTTGGGACGTATTTCAAGCGACGAAGACGGACACCTTCTTCGAAATTGTGAAGGAGGACAACACAGATGATGTGAGAGTAATGGTCAAGGAGGCCGTCACCAAGGTATGCACTGTGTCCAGAAGTTCCATCGAATCCTAACCAATTCTTTTCTGCATCTAGTACTTCCATGAACTACACTCGCATCCCAACTGCACCGATTTTTTACATGAATTCCTAGATATGATCCAGCACAATATGCTGGTCCCGGAGCCAGGCACCGTTTACAAGACACGTCGAATGTACTGCGAGGAAGTCACCGAAGCGCTTAAGGACATGCATCGGAAGTGTTGCGAAAATCAGGACTACGCGACCACGAAGAAACCTTGGACGGAGAAGCTGCTGATCGCCAAGCCTCTCACAGAATCAGTCAAACTTAGCATGACAGATGAGGCTAAGGAAGTGATCGCCGAGAATATGTCTCGGCTGCGTCCTCACTATGGCCCGACGGAGGACCACACACCACCCGGTGAAATAAACAACGCGCCGTCAGGTGACGTATCAGCCGCGCGCGAGAGAACTTAGAGACAATCCAAACCGGCAAGAACCGAGAAGCTCTTGATCATGGCATTACTAACATACCTATCTACCATTTACTTACGGATTAAGTTATTTGTCGGACATTCCGCAGTTGAAGGGGGAATCTCCAGCCTAACATGTAAGAGTTTCGCTTGGATAACTTGTGGCTATAAATTCCATTATGATTCAACTCCTAGCGGCCATCTTTTACCGGTTCCTTGACGAAACTTTACCTATCACCAAGTAGGAAATGTCCAAGCGTTAGAGAACACGTTTGCCTCGCCTCCCTTGCGCCTCTTATGTACACGTCTGCCTGTGAAATGACTCCCCGTCGTAACACTAGCGGCGTTCTCACGCTTCCCGCCGCAAACTCCCATGTGTCTAGCGCTAACAGCGAACTATCCATTCTCAGGTCCTTGCTTTCTCTCGCTTTGGCTCGGTGGAACGGCGCGAGCAGATCGATTCGCACGAACCAGGACGCCTCATGCCGTGGAAACAAGGCTCAGCCTCATCGCCTTTTCTCTCGCGGGCCTTCGCCAACCTTCTTTGATGTGAGCGCGCCGCTCCCATTCCCACGCTGCCCATTCAGCGATGAGTCGCTTAGGCGGTGCTGGCCTCCGGGGTCCGGTGAGTCTTTATGTTGTGGCTGACGTTCCATGGGTGATGACTCCCATGCGTGCGGCAGTGGCGGTGCGCTACAAATATCGAGCCTATCTGCCTTGAAGCATGAACCGTACTCAGTGAATACGGACCGGCGTGCCGGGTTTCTCCAGGCTGATATACTTTCCAAGCATGTATCCAGCGCCTACGCGCTTGTAAATCTTGTCGCTTCCGGCCGCCAATAGCTTCGTGGGCACCACGATCAGGACATAGTGCCTCTTCTCCAGCTCCATCCTCTCCTCCTTGGACTTGGCGACGACGACGCACTGGACCCTGCTCCCGTCCGACCTGTCTCGCTCCGTATCGTAGACGATTTTGACCTCGCCGGCGCGCGAGCCGGCAACGTTGAAGTCGCGCGCCGTGGCAACCAGCTCGACGGCACCATCGTCACGCGTTGTATCCGCCTCGGTAGCGGTATCACCAGTGTACCTTGTCCACGGCGGATGGATGTCGGCTTTCTCCCAGTCCGTTTTCTCAAACGGCGGGTCGAGGTAGTCGATGCCGCCTCGATAGGCCATCCACGACCACGTCGGCACCGAAGCTTTGCGCCCTGGCGGGAACATGATGGCCGATAGCCCCGGCAACTGCTCGTCCGCACCTCGTTGCCATAATAGGCTGCGGTGGAAAAGGCCTTTGCCGGGCCCGTCGTCAAAGATGCCGTAACCGCCTTTTGTGCCATACGCTTTCCGGAGCCGGTTTTCCACCCCTTCGATGGCGAATGGCCTGTCCTCGATGCGTGAGAATGCCAGCCGTGAATACATCTCGTATAAATCCTGGAAGTAGCGGATCTTGAGGCCTCGCGAGACGGCCATGGCCTTGTCGGGAAATTTGGGGTCTCCGAGAAAGTCGGCCATGTTACTAAACAGGTTGTCACACCGGTCAGCATGATTCTGAGAGCGAGATTCCTTCCAATTTTGGGATAGAGAAAGTTTATGGAGCTTACTGATGCATCTTAGCGAGAGTTTCGCATCGCACGCCTCTTCCGCACTCAAAATACGTCTGCTTCTCCGTGAAGAACACCGTCCGGCGTGCTAGCGCCCGTTCCTGGAGGACCCACCCGCGCTGGTTCAGCGAGCCTTCAAGGACGTCATGGCCGAAGTCGTCGATGGGTTGACATACGTAAAAGTTCTCAGCACCATTTCCGAAAGTAAGGTACTCTCGCCGCGGCCGGTCCTTTAGAAACCCGTCGTGCTGACCATTGGCCCGGCTGGCGGCTAGAACGCAATATGCGCAACTGAACACATCTTCCATATGCTTGGCCTCCTCGCTGAAGTCGCCGTCGTCCCCCTGGATGATGCAAATCGAGTCGATCCAGAGATATCGGATTCCAAGGGCTCTGGTGGTGTCTACGGCATCTTTGAAAGTAGCTGGCAGTTGGCCATAGGGAATCCCTTTTAAGAAGGCCGCGAGCTCACGGCCTTGCCCACTCTGGTCCTTTCGCAACGTGCTAAACGGGGGGTGCTCAGCAGGCTCTCCCCATGGGTGGGAGAGGGCGATGTACCGGGTGTCTTGAGGTTTGTTCTTGGCGGTCTCTAAGAGGAGAAGCTCAGGCCTTACCTTTGTTCCAACATCGATCAACCTGGTAGGCGAGTATGGATTTGTTGAGCTTTGGCAATCGTCGTGATTGTGGTCGCAATCTTGTAGCCAGAGAGAGATCAATTGGAAGAAAAGGTCGGTTCCGGGCTTCAGAAGCTCGGGAAAGCCTAGCTGAATAGGAAGTGGCGTTTTCAACTCTTCAAGAGGTGGTGAGGCAGTTAGCATCGATCTCAACTCTGGTGTACTATGAGAGTGTGGTTCCGACTTACCAGGACTCCGGAAAATTGACAGAACAGGTAACGACTGGCTCCCGGACAAACACAAAGTCGACTGGATACGCTCGATCCTGACATTTGCACCTTTGGTGGCGCCAGGCATCATATAGACGCGCAACAGCATCCGGCAAAAGTCGCATATCTTCGATCTCTCCTGCAGATCCGACATTCGATATTCAATCGCGAACCCGCCAGTCCAAAAGTTAAAGCTGCGGCATAGAGTGCAGAGCTTGGCGGGTACAGACAAAAGAGGCTGCATCGCCTGTCGCCCAAGTTGAGCCAGAACTTGGTTGGCGAATGTATTGTCAACTAGGAATTCCCATACTTCAAGCGGCGGAAGAGCGTAATCGGCGACTACGGGTCTTCCCTTGGTAACGTTTGCCGCATGCTCTGGCGGAAACTGGATGATGGGAATGAGGGTTTCTTCTCTTCGTCGTGCATCGCTCTCTGACAGAAAACTCGCAGACGCCTTGACTGGTATCCTGACGTTTTCTCGCCTCTTCCCTGTCAGCACGTAGTTCTTGTTACCTAGCTTGGAATGTATATCATTGAGAGAATTAAGGAAGCTCTCAGCGGTAGCGCGATAGTTTCTCTTGTCTTCATCCTCATCCGGCAGCGCTAGATTGTGTCCCTGAGTTTCCAGCAAGCTCGGCCTATGCGGCGATAGGTCGACAACGAGGAGTTTGGTCCTCACGAGCTCTAGGAGGTCCCGGATGGCTGAGTCCTGCGTGCATTCAGGGTCAGTATTTTGGATATGATCCATCCATTGGCGCACAACGCGATGGACTTTGGCCGTAGTCCCAGCATCCTGGAGTTCATAGTACTGAGTCTCCTGTGCCTCACCCTTAAGTTGTTTATAAAAGTCGTCTAGCGCCCTATTCCCGTAGAGGATCCAGATGATGAACTCGAGCGTGATGCATCCCATCGACCAGATGTCATACAGGCGCGACCTCCCTTGTATGGCCGTCACCGCCTCTGGCGCCTCGTATCTGATGGTACCGTATCTGGTGCTCGTAAGGCACTTTCGGTCTTGTGTTGCAACGACATGGCGCTTGGCCAGGCCCATATCGGCCAATTTGAGAACACCTAGGTGAGTTCGGTCATCCGAGATAGCCTTATCGCTTAAGAATCTCAAGATGTTTTCTGGTTTCAGGTCGCCGTGCCGTATGGACTGGTTGCTCGCTTCGTCAATGACTCTAGACTCTTCGCCATGCAGCTGCAAGTTCGGAATGCTTGTGACCGGCACCTCGTTGTCCTGCGTAGTAGCCTTGCCTTCGAAATTGTGGAGGTGGGAGAGAGCATCGGCAAGCCCTCTAAGCTGTATTACGGACTGACGGACGATGTCAGCATTGGGAGTCTGTTCCGGGATTGCCTCCCAGAAATCCCGAAGGCTACCTCCGTTTGCCCACGGGAACATGAAGTAGCGGTTGCTACCCATCCGTATGGCGGCGATGCACTTGATGATGTGCTCGTGATTGAGGTCGTTGATGACGTCTAATGCCCTCGCCTCTCTCTCCCACTCCCGATCAGTACCAGTTCTATCCAGACTTCCGTTGACCCGAATCTCCTTGATAGCAACCTATGGAGTTCAGCAAGGCCTGGGTTCGAAGATGGACTCAATATTGTGCTCTCACATCTTTCAACTCATGCTCTTGATGCGCTGGGTGAATCTTGACCCTGTACACGCTACTGAATGCGCCGACCCTGACCCTCTCGTCTTTCCAGATGAAGGGCAAGATGCACTCGGACGAAAGGTCGTAATCGTACTGATCTGCGGCAAACACAGGGCTAAGACAGCGCCATTGATATTCCCAGAAGCGATAGCGTCTTTGGGGATTCCAGCACCTGTCAAGGAAAGGCTGCGGCTGTTCCTGGTCTGAGGTGCTTCTCGGATCGTCAATAGAGAGGGACTCGTCATTGAACTCCAACTGCTGGAAACTCCTCATAGACTTTAGCGTTTTATCCCACCCGATGTCGCATTGGATGGTAATGGCGAAGATCTTCGCCGCCGTTCGATGAATCCAGTCGACGAGCTCTCCTTCGGGAGCCTTGGAACCGTCATCAGAAGTCAGCACTTTCCTTATGACGTCCTTTGTGATTAGAACCCCGATGGAGTCATGTGGAAGGAAGGGTTTACCGGCGTCGAATGGGCTCCACACAAGCGAACGAAAGATTTGACGATTCAACCAGTCGTAGGTGCTGTCGTCGGACTCCATTTGCAATTGAGAGTTGCAAAAGAGGGATTTGAAGGACCGGTATCTTGAATATGTAAACGAAAACGCCGACCAGTGATCCCCTGCGGAGCCTCATTGGGGCCAGTCTCCCCCGCCCGTGCGCCAGCGGGAATTCCAAGGACCGGCATGTCTAATCGATGCTCCGGGCGCCCTGCCCCAGCTCCTTGACCGGAAGGGCTGCGGGAAAAGCAGCACATTCATCCCCTGTCCCCACGACACGTTATGACTAGCCGAACCCCTAGTGAGAGGCCCCAGCCGTGCATGTTAGAGTGCTCAGCCTCGCCGCCTGGACGCCTTGTTGCGTCCAATCATTGTGTCATCCCTGTTCAGGTGATGGGCCAGAAATGGCCTCGAGTGGTCGATTCCAAGTTGCCACAAGCAAAACAACAACCATTCTCGGTAAGAATACGCCTTTCACGGCTGGCATGGTGTCCCATTGTGCAGCCGCAAGCCTCAATTCCGTAAGACGCAGCGCCAACGTGGGGTATCGTGTCGACTTCCGCCACCAATAATCAGAGCTTGCTGCCGCCAATCCTGAACTCTGCCGCCCAAGTACGGAGGGCGTCAAAAGTATGCTGACAAAACGGGTTTAGCGTAAAACTCACGTGACATGTACTCGAGGAGCTCTTGGAGTGACTCTGTGAGCCTACGAGAAGTGGAATTGAGGTCTTATGCCTCTCTCCAGCTTAGGAAAAGCGAGGTAGGCTATTTATACCTACTTAGTGGCACCGAAAGCTGCTTCTAGAGATCCATAATGTGATCATCACCTTCAGAGCGGTACCTCTTATTGTGATCACGTGATCTCTCGGCTGACACAAACTTTTGACGCCCACCTCCGTGCGCACGGCAATGGCCCGTACCGAAAGGTGCGGGACCCAGGCCTACTACTTTCGCGTCTACAAAGTCTAATTCGGCGTTCCGTAGCTGGTTCGTGCCGCAGCCTAGATCTTCTTCGATTTTGGCGCCGGCATATCTGGAAACCCAGAACGTGAATCCACACAACACAAAGGAATTGCTCACAGGTAACCAATGTGGCGAACATGGTGGCAATCCTGTTCAGCACTAGGTTCCCAGAACCAGCCCGAGGCGGCCACGTAGAGTTCACAACTTTTGATCAGACACGGCATATAAATAAGGTGGGCTGCTCAGACAATGAAGGGGTCCCGGAAATAGGATCATGAGCGAGACTGAGCATAGCCCGTTTGTATGCTCGAAATCCATTTGCTTTGCTGCCATCGCTCTTCGTGTCCTGAGCGAAACTTTCTCCAAAGTTGCCCCCCTCAGCTCAAAATAGAACGAATTTTAGATATAACTTATGCTCGCATTACCCGTGTATTTGCTACCTTGGCAACCATGTGAGACTCTCATTTATTCGAGCAGAACTGATGACTGATGCCATCAAGTCTCACGATGATGGAGAAAATTCAAGGTCGAGATATCCCAGAGGGCGAAGACATCGGTTCAGAGTATTAAAGGTCAAAACAAAGAAAAGAAACCGTAATTATCGATATGAATAAATTCTTCATACCAGATCACGGCATGCCTACGGTCAAGAATTTCAACGTGTCTGCAAACGGGTATTGGACATGGATAGCCAGCTCAGATAGCCCACACGCTGTTCTGATAACTAGCTAATTTTGTTATTCTAGCGGTGGATCGGATGTCAACATAGCGCGGTGCTTCCATCTCAGTGGCCAGGGACCAATGAAGTGGCTTAGAATGGACCGTGGCAACGCTTAACAACGAGGGGAAACGCCGGAATTCGTCTAGAATTTGTTCACAGACGCTTACGACGCGGCAACCACATTGTATCTTTTAGTTTTGCTCAAACATGGTATTTACAAGCAGTATTACTAGATAGTGAGCGCTGCACTTCGTTTGGCAAGGAGTGATCGAACCCACAGCCCGACTAAGGGCTAAAGAGTGAGCAAGGTGAGATCGATCGGTATCTCATATCACTTCAAAATAGGTATTATTGTCAAGCAAGTGGTTGTACATGCGAAAATCGCGTAGTCGTGATGCCATGGTGACTGCAGCGAAGTTCAGCAAACACCAAATTAGACACTCACGGCGCCACACCGCGGAGATGATGATTGTCTGAGTGTATAATAACGGCACTCCCTTTCTGGGCTGGTGATGAACCGCCCACCTCCCATTATTGGTGTCGTCTACCTCGAACTCACGTAAGCTCGCAGTCGTATTCAACGCCACAGTTTCAATATCCATGTACAAAGCATTGATTCATAGAAAATCCGGATTCTATAAAGATATGGACGGGCCCCGTATTTATGTGCCACAGAACGACATCATTTTGCATACTCAGAATGTCAAAGAAGTGGGCAGATGGGCCCCTTGGCCTTCTCGCCTCACCACAGTTCAAGAGCGGGAAGGTATTGGAGTCTTACTCTTACGTTCGACATCAAACTGACGATAGTAAAAGACTGATGAGTTGACACTGCTCGCTACGGAGATGACCAACGTTCACAACATTATTATCCGGGGCCTTAACAGCGTCTATCTTCAAGCACCACATGTCGCCGCTCATGACTACAAGTCATTTATCGGATATTCTCTTGGGTGGCACCGAGTTACCGATCATCACCACTACTCTGAGGAGGAATATTTCTTCAAGGGACTACACGAGAAGATCGGCTCGGAGGTGATGTTGGCAAGCCAAGCGGAGCATCGCAAGTTCCACGACGGCATGGGCCTCTACCACTCCTACCTCACGAGCCTGGCGGGCAAGGAAGACCAGTTTGACAGCAAGAAGCTGCTCGAGATCATCGACGGGTTCTCTGGACCGCTGTACACGCATCTGACCAACGAGATCGGCGCGCTGCTAGATCTGGAGAAGCTGGGACAGACCAAGGTCGTCATGGACTGCTGGGCAGAGGGCCTCAAAAAAGGCACGGCAGCTCTCACCTTCTACGATTTCTTCGTACTGATGCCATTTGCGTTCTTCGCCCACGATTACACGTACGAGCATGGGTTGCATTCCAACTTTCCACCTTTGCCCGGACCGATACGGTTCTCATTGAGGCGACTTACGAGCTTATGGTACTATAGCTACTGGAAATTTTCGCCGTGTCATCCGTCGGGCGTACCCAGGAAGGAGCTCTACGCGATGGGTGGGAACTGAAGCGGTTGTGATGAGGCGAAGAAAGAGCATTTAGGCAGTGGAGAAATCATTGTCCCATTCTGTAACTTGCCTGGGTACGGTGGTTGCATCGTGGATTTACAGATATATAAATAAGGCTCTGGTAACTCAACTAAGGAGAAATGAAAAGTTCGCGAAACCATCGAGCAACTGCTCTTGGATCGCCAGTTTTCAGTCGACGAGGAGAAGCCTGCTTAGCATTCCGAAGCTGCATCATGCGACAGGGGAGTTAAAATGGCGCGATTGGCCAGAATTGTCCACTCTCTGCATGTATGCGCGATTCCAAAACGGAGAGTTTTTATATCCTCTTTGGAATCAACCTTCTTTCGGTATAGCCGGGTATCTTGTGGCGTTTGGCGACTCCTTTGGTGGAGAATGGAGTTGCCCAGATATGTAGAGTAAGCAACGCTACGTACAGTAAACAACGTCCATGGAGAAAGTACTTTACCTATCGTACCGAGCTATGTTCAGCTTTCGATGCGGACTGGGATTGTGCTTTGTCGGCATAGCCGAAGCCTCCACCGCAAGTCCACATCTCCCCTAACTGTTGCGGGTCCGAATAGCGTAGTATGATAGCTTGGTGGAGCGCCCTGCTCGTCCGAACAGCTATATTGGTATATGGTACCTGACAACATTTAAAACGGCTTCCGAGAGCAAGAACATCGCCTGGTTGTAGCTATTGCTGGTTCATTCTTCTTACCAGCCGGCTTACTCATATTCGCGTGGACCTCCGATTCAAATATCAGCTGGCCGGTACCACTTCTCGGTGTCGTTATCTTCGTCATTGGAGAGTATTGGATCCTCCAAGCGCTCCTCGTCTACATCCCGTTCTCATATCCGAAGTATGCGACTTCTCTCTTTGCGGGAAATATCTTAAACAGATCCAGCATCGCCGCCGTTTCCTGTCTATCTACCGAAGGCTCGCATAGATATGGGCTTCCATCGATGAGAAGCTGCCTCGAGGATGGGAGTAGGTCGATTTATTCGATCGCCTGGATGTGGACGTGCTCAGTACTAAATGTGGGCTTTTATGCAAATGGTCAAACTCGTTCAAAGTCCGTTCATATCCCCTGGGTAACATCATAACCACTGGCACTTTTCAAAGTACCACGTTTCGTTCAAAGTTGGGTATTTAATTAAGCAATCCACGTCCTCTATCTCTTCCTTGTGGAACCCATCTTGGCCGCTCTACTTCTCATCACCCAATCTCTTCAAATGAAGGTGATGCTCTCCTTCTTCTGTCTCTTCGTCGTCCTACCATGCGGTCAAAGAGTTAATTTAAGGAGCAACGCGGCTTGAAGTCATATACACGGATTTGGATCTAGTTGCTATACCTACAAGCCATTTTGATTAATACCTACAAGGCGACAATCAAGTTAAGTAGTAACAATTGGCTTTCAATTAAGATAGCGACAGTGCAACTAGATCCAATATCGAAATTTTCATGCCTTTTTCTCAAGACTCACAACCCATTCTTCAACAGTCATGAGTTTCTGGAAAAGTACGGACCAAACCAGCCCTTGTGACATCTTTTTCTGCTCCAGGGTGAAACCGGCCGTAGCATTCGTACTTGAAAGCGGCATTAGAGAACTACAAGTTCCAACGTCGCTGGGAATGAACTTACGTGACGGTGACATCGTAGCCCAACTCTATTGCGACACGCGAGGTCATTTCCAAGCACTGGTTGCAAGTCATGCCGGCGGTAATCACCTTGGTGATATTGCGCTGGTGTAGTTGATAGTCCAAATCAGTGTTCGCGAATGAGCTGAGACTTTCATTAGCTGCAATTCGGATCCTGGAATATCACGGGTAGAAGCAAAAACACATGCCTGGCATTCCAATGCTTCCCCACAACAATGTCGCCATAGGCAAGATCTGGCTCCAACCCTTTGTGTATTTGTGCTCCCCAGCTACCTTCTTCGCAGACCTTCTTTTCTTTGAGCATACGGTGAAATGGACCCATGCGGTTCCAGCCATCAAAATTGCCTGTTTTCCACTGTTGGTGTAAGCAGTAAAAATGGGAATGCTGTTCGCTCTTGTGGCTTTGACCAGAGCTTTCATATGAGTGACCGTATCAGTTTCTTCCAAGCTCTCTTTGCAAAGCCCGTAACCTTTTCCTTCGGGGTGTATGTAGTCATTGTAGGGGTCAATGAGAAGAACCGCGGTATCCTTGTAGGATGTCATTGCTGAGCGCCTTGTAGATGTATATAAAAACTGGATCCTGTAGAGAAATGGGTGAAAGTAATCAAGCTTCGCACGATGAGCTGGTGTGGCTATGGGAAACGGCACTGATTATATAGTCGTAACCACTCATGTATCTGTATCACAAATGTAATAGAACAGAGTGTCTGCCATAAAGTTGTTGGGACGATTGCGACCCGCTCATGGCCTTGCTTTCATAACTCTAAAAAGCCTCGCGAACGCGGCCCCTTGGGCTGGATTGCTAATCAACCGTCATAATCACACCTAGGGAAGGTATTATGAGACTATCGTTGGTTATTTCGGAAACTTCTAAGTGTCTTGGAAAGACACATGTTCCGGATAAAGTAATTAGAACAGTCTACGATAGGAAATCGGAGCTTTCCTATTTCGACAGTTTGGCTTAGGTCATTCAAAACAAAGATTGAGATTGCTTTATGTACCACTTCTCGAGATCTGGCTGGTTAGTGTACTATGTGCTGAATGGGTGGATGGAAATCATAGCTTTCGTAGTCTGTCGCTTTGCCAACTGGTAAAATGTTTGACTCGTTGGAATTTCCTATGGATAATAAGGAGTATTAATGTCATTCATCGTTCATGAAACATATAAGGGGCCAGGTACTTGGCTGGCATCCTTTCCTCAATGAACTTCACTCGGAACGCCATATCTATGCCTCTGAGGGCGATGCTACCGTCTACCAGCCCGCTCATCTAAACAGATTCAAATCACATATGCCGCCCTCGCGAAAAGGACAGTGCAACGAGAGAGCTACGCTGAAAGCTCGCCACTACCACCAACGCCAGCTTTGTTGCTCTTGAAAATCGTCTCGATGGGCATCAAGATGCCCTTGTTGTTCTCTTTTCCTATCGCCATGCCTGGCTGCCACCCCATCTTAAGCATCATTTGATGGCCTCTGTTGTCAGAGCCTACCTCCTTGGCTCCAGCGCCAATCACCTCACCCTCACGGTAGCGGTACCTGGGACGCCTACGCCTCTTCTCGCCATTCGCATCGGCGCGGGCGGCGCCCTCGCAGCCGCTCAGTTCCTCGGGCGGCGGCCACAGCGTCTCCACATGGTCCATGGCGCGGTTGAAGGAGTCCTCGTCGAAGTCGAAGGGGCGGCGCTGGTGCTTGCGGAGGACGAAGCGGGCGGGGCGCGCGCCCGAGCCCTCGGTGCGCAGCTCGAGCTGGAAGTGGCGTGCCACCTCCACCAGCACGGCGGAGCGCGCGCCGTCCGACGCTGGGAAGTAGGCGCGCCGCTGCGGCGTCTCCAGGAAGCTGCGCAGCGTCGCGTTGAACGTCGCGAAGGTCGTGCGCGCCCACGCCGCGTGCGCCTGCTTGCCGCTGTCTGAGGCTCGCGACTTCGCGCCCAGCAGGCCTTGCTTGCGCAGCGCGTTGCGGTTTTCGCGCCGGCGCTTCTTCGAGTTGCCGTCTGCCTTTACGAGCTCTTTGAGGGCTCTGTCGACAGAGTCAGAGTCAGATTCGACCTCGGCCTTTGTCTTGCTCTTACGGTTTTTGTGGAGGCTCGGGCGATTCCAATCCATGATGTCGAAGTTTGCGTCGTCATAATCGTCGACATTGATAGGGTCCATCGCATTTTCGAGTGCCGCGGCTTTTCCAGAACGAGATGGCTTTGGCATCGCAGCATAGTAGTCCATGGCTTTTTGGATAGCCCTATCCTCGTCAGCATCGCTATCTCCTGACGCATCCGACCTTTCATCATCATCCTTGATCGTGGAGCTTGACGTGTTGCTGAGGTCGTCGAGGGTGCCGTCGAGACCAAATGCTTGGTGTTGCGTCATTCCGGTGCGACGCCGCTCTCGTTCGGCCAGAATGCGTGCGTATCTGGCATCAAGCTCTTCTTGGAGCTGATGGCGATAGGCATGCGCATTTGGAGAATCAGAGCTTTCGTCGCTTCCTTCATTCTCTCCATCATTATCACCCTCTTCGACCTCTTCACCAATGCCTTGATCGTTCTCTTCATCCTTTTCACCCCTTTCGGCCTCTTCACCAACGCCTTGATCGTTCTCTTCATCCTTTTCACCCTCCTTGGCCTCTTTGCCAATCTCCTGATCATTCTCGCCAGGTGGATGGAAGGTAGTCTCGAGGCTCAATAGCTCGTCGATCTCGTCTTGCTCGGTATCATCTGAATCGCCGACCTCATCGTACCCCTCGCCGTCTTCAATTGGACTGGTACCTGCGTGGACAGCAAGTGACGAGTTGGAGGTTGGTGGAAGGTCGCCGGATGCCGTGTCGGCTGGGATGGCGTCCAAAGTAGTTGTCGTAGGAACAGTGTCCAGCAACAAGTCGCTTGAAGGTGTACTGGCGTCATCCTGCTGAACTGGGTCCATACCATCCGATGGCTGGGCAAACGTTATCGCCCGCATTTGGGACGTCTCATCGCCAAAAGCAGGTTGCTGGTCGATGCTCGCCATTCCACTTTCCCAAAACTCTTTGATGGCCTCTTCTTGTTCTTCTTCAGTCAAAATGAATTCTGACCTAGCTGTTACTTTCTTCCTTCGAGGAAGACTCCAACCGATACCGGGCTTGCTCCGTGATACCCACGGTGCAACGCCTCGATTAGGATCCCAGCCAAGGCCAAGCGTAGACACTTGATTAGTTGGCGGGTCTAGAGCAGGGTGGTCTATTAGCAAGTCCACAGTAACAGCGGCATTCTCGAAGGAGGTTTGCATCGAGACGCCTCCGGATTCGGTGTTGCGCGCTGTTTCATGCTCAGGACGTTGTCCACGGGAGCTCGAAGTTTCCGGTGCTGTCGTATACGCTACCGGAAGGTCGGGTACAAATTGAGCAAAAGAGGAGGAGACGGGTTGAGGTGTAGTTAGGCTCTCTCGCTGGCGAAATGCGAGGTTTGATTGAAAGGTGCGGCCAAGTTCTGTCGTAGCCCTTGGAACTCTCTTGCCTGTGAATTCAATGATTTCTCCATCGCTGCCAGCGCTGGATGGGGATGAAGAGTAAGAAGTCCTGGAATGTTTGTCATTGGCCTCTCGATATTGTTGATCATGGTGACTTTGCGTGGCGTTGACATCCTCTTCTTTGGAAGTTACAACGTCTTTGGCGATCGAAGTTGAGTGAGCGTCTTCGCCTCTGCCTTGTGCATTTGTGCGGTCCGAAGAAGCAGCGGTAACTTCAGATATCTCAGAAATGATCGAACTACCAGCATTTTCATGTACTGTCAGGGACGAGATCGATGCTTTGGCCTTCGCGGCATCCTCTTTTGATGGGAGAAGATGCGAGTCGGCAACATCGGTCTCTGAGGTGATGATTAGTATGCGCTATGCGAAAACATGTGAAATTTAAGATGACGAACGGGTCTTGGGATTATTTGGAGAAGTTGTGGCGCCAGTAGCGTCGTCCATTCTCACAGAGAAGGGTGGCCGTGGTTTGGCCGAGATGTCACGTTGAGGACCTAAGTCACGAGTTAGGGAAGTGATTATGGCTTGGGCCGTAATGAAATTCATGAAACAAACCTCTCAGTGAATGGTAGACCTTGATGGTAGATTGTGATGGTCGCGGTTAGAATGATGGAGGGCCCGTGATAGTCGATGTAAAGTTAATAGTGTTGTATTATTTTCGTGAGCATCGCGTTTCCTAGGCGGGGCAGAAGCGGCCAGCCCAGTTCCAGTAACTACATAATGAAGTGCCTGGTGATTGGCTCATTAATGAAAGTCGAGCCCCTCCACTGCCAATAGTCTTCACGTACTCGACCCTTAGGACGGCTGTTTCCAAGGCAGGAAATCAGGCATCCGTGCTCCAAGCCAACCTCCAAGTGCGCTTCATCTTTATGCCTATCTTCCTTTCTATTCCAGTCCAAACCCTCTTCTATCCAGTGCTTTTCAATATTCATGTCATAGTATAGGTGGTGTGCTGTTTACCGTGGAGCCCTTTCAACGCCAGATCTGTCCCTTCTCCTCCCTCTACCTCTCGTTCTTTACCCGTGGAGGCAAATGGACGCCCTCACGAGTGACCTTGTCCGCCATGGAAAGAGAGCTGTCGAATACTTTTGGGATCGGCCAGTATGGAACGATGACACATCTGCTACTCCGGTATGGTGTTTAAGCAGGCGGTACGATAACCGGCATCCTACCGAAAATGGCCACCATTCGCCTGCGTCAAGTCAGGCGTCACAGTCGCCAAGTCTCGTGTCAAGGTCTGAAGCTTCGGAAGACGTAGTGGGCAGCAGAATAAGCGAAGACAAAGTCGTTGTAGACTCTCTTGAGTCTTCACAAGCGAACGAGATACCAGACGAGGGCGGATGGCCATCCGCATTCCTAGATGACTTCGAGGCCCGAATGTGGATGACATACCGCTCCGACTTTCCGATCATACCAAAGTCGCAAGATCCAAAGGCAGCAGCAGCAATGACGTGGCAGGTTCGACTCCGAAGTCAGTTTGGGAACTCGGAAGGCTTCTCGTCAGACACAGGCTGGGGATGTATGATCCGGTCCGGCCAGAGTTTGCTCGCCAACACATTAGCAGCCCTGTACCTTGGAAGAGGCAAGGCATCACCCAGTGAAGCCTTTGAAGGGTAAATGCTGACTTCGAGATAGACTGGAGAAGAGGAGAGAACCGAAGCGGCGAACGACAGGTTGTGTCGATGTTCGCTGACGACCCAAGGGCTCCATTTTCCATTCACCGCTTTGTAGAGCATGGAGCAGCGGCATGCGGAACCCATCCAGGCGCGTGGTTTGGTCCTTCCGCCACTGCACGCTGTATACAGTAAGTGCGAAGCGTTGTTGCCTCTGTCTGCAGTCACTAACTTGAAGTAGAGCTCTGACAAACCAGCACACACCCTCAGGCCTGCGCGTTTATATCACAGGTGACGGCTCAGACGTGTATGAAGACCTAGTTATGAAACTAGCAAAGGCCGGCGGCGAAAAGTTCCAGCCAGTGCTTGTGCTGGTAGGAATAAGGTTGGGAATTGAGAGAATCACGCCAGTGTACTGGAAAGGCCTGCAAGATATCCTTCGGATGCCGCAATCGGTGGGTATTGCAGGGTGAGTTCACTTCATTTCACTTCATCTCAATGTCAAATGAGAATCAACTAATGGGCGAACTCAGAGGACGTCCTTCAGCATCGCATTACTTCGTAGGCACCCAAGGTGATAACTTCTTCTACCTCGACCCACACTACCCGCGACCGGCTCTACCCTATCACGAAAACGCTGCAGACTACACAGAAGCAGAAATAGCATCATGCCACACGCGCAAACTAAAGCGCATTCATATTAGGGACATGGATCCGAGCATGTTGATAGGGTTCTTGATCCGAGACGAAGAAGATTGGAAGGAGTGGCGGGAGAGCGTGGCGAATATCCCCAAAGGTCAAAAGGCCATCATTCACGTTGCAGACAAAGAGCCATCGGCGGTCGGTGGAGTGTCACCGCGGGAGAGCGCCATCGACGAAGTCGAGACCTTTGATGACGAAGAAGCAATGTAAACTATTAGCATCCTATCATCCTCTATCCATCTGCAAGTGGTGTTCACTTTGGTAAATCGCAATTCGTGCACGCCGCTCGCTTGATCCGAGCACTGACCGTCCTTTGTTGATTGTCGCGTGCATCATTCCTGTAGACGCGCTCATAGCTTTGCGCCCACGTCGAAATACAGCTCGAAAACCGGTCGAAATGAACGATTGAGAAGCCAAATTTGAGGATTCACAAATTCACGTCGAAACAATGTTCATTGAAGAAGAATCTGTTCTCAATGGGGAAAGAGCTGCCATTCTTTCCTAAGATGTATTGTACACCCGTTGGACACCACCTGTAATCCGGCCCGTAGAGACATAAAGCCTTTGATTTGGAAAAAAGCTAGCAACCCATCCCGTGACGCATTAATAAACCGGAACACCTTGATGACCCGACCCATATGCTTGTATCTCGACGAACGCGCATCGTCACCGATCGCCAGACAAAGCACAGAAAGCCGAAGCAAATGGAAAGCATGTTTACTTCGAGCTCGAGGAGTACTTGGTGACGGCCTTGGTGCCCTCAGACACAGCGTGCTTGGCAAGTTCACCGGGCAGGATCAAGCGGACACTGGAAGGCCATTGTCAGTGGAGATAACAAAGCGGGGTTAGGAGATAAAGACTTACGAGGTCTGGATCTCTCGGGATGAGATGGTGGACTTCTTGTTGTAGGCAGCAAGCTTGGAAGCTTCGGTGGCAACGCGCTCGAAGATGTCGTTGACGAACGAGTTCAGAATGGACATGGCGCGGTTGGAGATACCCGTGTCAGGGTGGACCTGCTTGAGCACTGGATAAAAACGCGTTAGCATTGGATGAAAATCAGATGACTCATTGAGTTAGACATGAGATAGGACGATGCAGAATGCGCATCGCCATGGGAGCAGGCTAAGAACTCACCCTTGTAGATGTAGCTGGAGTAGGTCTCCTTTCGGGTCTTGGTGCGCTTCTTCTTCTCGCCAGAGGGAGCGGCAGTCTTCTTGCCGGCCTCCTTCTTGTCGCCAGAGGGCGCCTTTCCGCCGACTGGGGCCTTGCCTCCGGTCGTGGGGGTCTTGGATGCAGTCTTGGGAGCCATTTCTTACGGATTTGAGTGGTTTGGAAAACCGGAGAAAAGGTGCAAAAGAGCAAAGTGAGTTGGTTTGGATGGATTTGGTTGATGAACGGTGCTGAAATGCAGCGGTTGTGGATGGGTGGATGAAGAAATGAAGAGAGAAGAGCAGCGAGCTGGGGCGGGCGACGGTTCTTATGGGAAGCGCGAGGCAGATGTTGATGCGGCGGGACTCGCGCTAGCGACGAGCTTCTGTTGTTATCGGGGATGGCCCGTGTTACCGCGTATGTTATGGGGGGCCCGGCGTGAGTTTCGGGCGGCTCACACGCCGAGAGAGCAGGCATTGTCAGCGGCGAATCAACCCCTCTGCCTGCCGCAACCCGCCTAGCGCAGTATCGTAAAATTGTTTACCTGCTCCCTCACGTCGTGCTGCAGCCCACCCGCGCGCGTTCTTAAAAGCTGCCCTCATCCCCGCCGGCCTGCGACCTCTCTTCCCTTCATCTTCATCTCAACTCTGCCGCTGTCATCCATAAGTGCATCACCGGATCTCATATCCAATCCGAACAATTCAACCAAATCACCCAAAACCACTTTTCAACCCCAAATCTCAAAATGACTGGCGGTAAATCCGGCGGCAAGGCCTCTGGCTCCAAGTCTAATGCTCAATCGTAAGTCTTTCCCTTGTCTGATCTGACTTGTTTACTTGAGTCGCCTCATTACACGGAACCTGAAATTCAAGTCACATTTCATACACGTGCTAACTTATCTCTTAGTCGCTCCTCCAAGGCTGGTTTGGCTTTCCCAGTCGGTCGTGTCCACCGTCTTCTGAGGAAGGGTAACTACGCTCAGCGTGTTGGTGCCGGTGAGTCATCCAGATCCATCCAATGTAGCCTAATTCCAAAGCTAATTCGTCTCAGGTGCTCCCGTCTACCTCGCTGCCGTGCTTGAGTATCTCGCAGCTGAAATCCTCGAGTTGGCTGGCAACGCCGCTCGTGACAACAAGAAGACCCGTATCATTCCGCGTCATCTTCAGCTCGCCATCCGCAACGATGAGGAATTGAACAAGCTTCTCGGTCACGTCACCATTGCCCAGGGTGGTGTCCTGCCAAACATTCACGCCAACCTGCTGCCCAAGAAGACTTCCAAGGTCGGTAAGGGTGCGAGCCAGGAGCTATAGACGGATGCGGTCTGCTTTTCATCGGCGTCGTGATGGCTGGTCTTTTCTTGCAATGATAATGGGGTTCGGGTCTGGGTTTCGGGGTCTACGGGATTACCACATCGACAGTTTGACGTCGGCGGTTGCTGTACAATTACGTCCATCGATATGGATGAAATATGATGATTGACCCAGACTTTTTACACTTCTATACTTTGTGACATACCTTTTTACAAGCTCCATTCAAATTCAAGTCGAATGCGGATTGAACAGATGGTAGCAATGAGAACTTACAAACTTGACGCGTTGATCGTGCTCATTTATCTCTCGCGTACTGGTGTAAAGGCATTCAAAACATCGCGGTTACAGAATGCCATCGACGCGTGATGAAAGAAACGCTAACGACGGCGGCCAACGCTAGTTTAAGCGTTCTCCAATGGGTAAATTGGATGATGGAAGATTCGGCTTGCAGACAAATCGGATTCCTGAGTCTATGTACATGTGGCCACAGATGGGGCAATTGCGCTTCGGCCTGATGCCACCTAAATCATTCTGCAGGCCCTTTTCAGGGAATTCGATACCAAATACAGCTGCATTTTAACCTCTGACAACGATATTAGAAGCCTCTCTATAGCATCATCGGCGGTGGAGCTGGTAATTGTCAGCAATGAAAGTCGCGAAGCCTGGGCATGAAGTAAACTTACGATCTAGTATTGGGGCTGGCAGGTTGCGTTCGAATTTCGAGCCTGTACGAGTCGGTGAGCTCCAGTGGACTCAATATAGAGACCGGAAGAAACATACCTCCTGGTGCAGTCGGAGGCCGGTATGGATCTGGATGTTTCCATTTCTGTAACAGCGCTTCGGCTTCGTCCATCAACGCCTGTTAATGTGCCGTCAGCTCTCCGCTCCTGACCGCATTGTCTCGCGAATGCTCTACCTTTTGCTTTTTGTGGTCCAATTCATCCTTTTGCTTCTCGAAGAGAGATCGAATGTACAGTGCTTGGCCTCTCCATACGCTCCGTTGTACCGACCAGTCGAGGGAGAGTTTCAAAGCGCGGCGGTAGAGTGATCTGGGTAGCAGTTAGCAACTCAAGGCAAGTCCACCTCTTCACCATGAGACGTACAATACTTGCGATTTATGAGACATCTTGTCAGGGATGTGTGGTGTCACAATGACAAGACAACTCGACAGAACTGAGAGGATGAAGTGGACGATCTGGGGCTTGGTACCCGATCACGTGAGATCATGGAGAGCTCTGCCCAATAAGACGAGGCTCTTTGTTGCAAGTTTTCCCATCCTACGTAAATCTCGCAGAGCTGGGCCTGGAGCTCCGGAAGATGTTTTGTCTCTAAGTCTTTGGATTCCAAGACGCGCTGGTATTTGAGAAGTCTCATATCTATCATTCCACCTTTTCCTCCCCGCAAACCAACTGGTTTCACTGCCTTAAGAGCTTGGAGCGGAAGCTGGTGGCTCTGAACTCCACACTCGGAATACCTTCACACCTCTACCGTAAACCGATCCATTGACGGCTCTTAACGATGTTGTCGCGCTCAATACTGTGTCGTCAGGCGGTGGCACTCGCCTCACCTCGAATCCGGTCCTCCGTCCTGCGTGCACCGCTCGTCAATCCGAGATGGAGCGCGCGCTTTGCCTCCAGCGTCGTTAAGGTGCCAGAGATGGCAGAGTCAATATCGGAAGGTACATTGAAACAATTCTCAAAGCAAGTGGGCGACTACGTCGAGCAGGATGAGGAAATTGCCACAATCGAGACGGACAAGGTAGGATTCGCTTCAGCTAACAATACAAAGATGAGAAGCTGACTTCCGTTCCACAGATCGATGTTGCTGTCAATGCGCCTGAAGCCGGTACTATTACTGAGCTCCTCGTAAAGGAGGAAGACACAGTTACTGTTGGGCAAGAAATTGCCAAGATTGAAGTCGGTGGTGAGCCTTCCGCGAAGAAGAAGGAACCTAAAGAGGAACCTAAAGAGGAGCCGAAAGAGCCGGCTCCTAAGGAAGAGACACCCTCGCAACCCAGTGGTGAGCAAGAGAAGGCAGCTCCTCCTCCTCCAAAACCCGAGCCACCCAAGGAAGAGAAGAAAGCAGCGCCTCCTCCACAACCGAAGCCACAACCACAGAGGACTGAGGCGCCCAAGCAACAAGATCTCCCCAAGAAAGAAGGCGGCTTCTCCGGAAATAGGGATGAGAGACGTGTAAGTCCCGAACATATTTGCAATAGTTAATAAGACATGGCTAAGTCTATCAATGCAGGTCAAAATGAACCGAATGCGTCTTCGAATTGCCGAGCGGTTGAAGCAGGCTCAGAATACTGCTGCATCCCTATCGACGTTCCAAGAAGTTGACATGTCTTCATTGATTGACTTCCGGAAGCAATATAAGGATGAATACCAGAAACGAACGGGCGTCAAACTCGGCTTCATGAGCGCATTTGCCCAAGCTTGCGTCTTGGCGATGAAGGAAATCCCAACCGTCAACGCAGGTATCGAAGGCCCCAACGGTGGCGACACCATCGTCTACCACGATTACGTGGACATTAGCGTGGCTGTGGCGACTGAGAAGGGTCTGGTCACTCCGGTTGTTCGCAATGTTGAGACCATGAATCTCCTCGAGATTGAGAAGGCCATTGCCAATCTTGGCAAGAAGGCACGCGATAACAAGCTGACCATCGAAGACCTGGCAGGAGGAACTTTCACCATCAGCAACGGCGGTGTCTTCGGCTCTTTGATGTCTACACCCATCATCAACCCTCCACAATCTGCTGTGCTTGGTCTGCATGCTATCTTCAATCGTGCTGTACCTATCGATGGCAAGATTGAGATCCGACCGGTAAATTCCATCACACAAGATATTTTGCTTCACATGCTAACATAACTAGATGATGTACATTACCTTGACCTATGACCACCGCTTGATCGACGGAAGAGAAGCCGCGACTTTCTTGGTGAAGGTGAAAGAATACGTTCAAGATCCTCGCCGCATGCTCCTGGCTTAGGCTTGGCGCATACACGGATATACCTGCTACTCTAAAATCTCCTCTTGCAAATGTCCTTGGCTTTGCTAGCGCACCTCTGTAAGATAATATCGCGGAAAAATGTTTTGATGCATATACTTGTGATTCGACGCTGATACGTGGAGCGAGCGATGCAAAGCACAGAGGAATTAGGATGTCAAGTACTGCACTAGATACCGTATTACATTCCGTCCTCTACCCTCATGAATTTGGTATCTATCATGGTTTGCAATTAAGACTTGCTACAGCTTTGCATACATTCGAAGTGGAGATTATTTCGACCTTCCCGTCTTCATTCCATTTCAACTTGTTTTCCTCACAACGCTCCTCTCATACTAGATTCTACTTGTGATCACTCAGACTGGCTTTCCAGCTTTCACAGCTTCTGACTTTTCACAGGACGCACGACAAACCCCAACCTTGGGAAATGAATTCGAACGTCAATGGAAGACGTTGCGTCTTCCAACCGCTGCGGCTTGATCACAATCTCCTCCGGAGTCAAAGCCACAAGGCTACCAATCGTAGGACTAGCCACGAAATCAGTCACTCGTCATGATACGATCCAAATGAGCACTTACTTTGCGCGGCCCGTATCGTCCGGCGCCACCGACACCTCCGCGCCATCCACGAGCCCGTTCCGGCGGTCCAACTCCGCGTGCGGAAACACCGACGTCGGCAGCAGCGGCACAGTCTCCGGCAAGGCCGCTTCGCGCACCCTGCTCAGCGCCGGCTCGGGGTCAGTCAGGATGGTCTCGCGGTCCGGCAGGGCGTCGTGGTAGGCGCGGAAGGCGGCGAACCAGCCGAACACCTTCGGGTAGCGCAGCGCGTTGAAGACGGGGGCGGCGCCGCCCGTCAGGTCGCGCGTGCCGGCGCCGGCCGCGATCTCGTTGCCCCAGTTGAGCTGCGTGAACAGCGCGACGTCGGCCAGCGACGGCGTCGAAGTCGAGAACAGCCACGGGTGCTGCGCCGTCGCCTCGGCGAGCTGCGGCTCCAGCACGCTCAGCTGCATGTCCAGCCCCGACAGGTTCTCCGGGATCTTCTTTGCCAGCTTCTCCGCGTCGATGGGGTGCCCGATCAGCCCTTCGCGGTCCTTGCGGAAGTCCGTTCGCCACACCCATGCCGGTATCAGGCCAGTGGTGAAGCGGAATAGCGGTCGATCTGTCCAGTATGATGCGAAACCTCGAATCAGAGCGCGGTTGGTGCGTCCATCTTGGGCGGTTGGGTACAGAGTGCCGTAGCCAGCAGATCGTGGAAAGTAGTGCTCCAGAGCCTCAAGGATGATTGAAGTGTCGCAGAAGACTTCGCGGCCGATCACACATACTGGGATTTTACGGTACGTCAATTGAAAATTATTCCGTAGGACGGGACGCGGTAACATTGATGAGACAATGACAAACTGGTAGGGCACCTGCTTAACACGCAGAGCGAATCTGACCTTTTTGGTGAACACGGACGAATCATAGCCGAACAGAACCACTGAAGGAGCCATCTTTTTTGAATTGAGTAGAAAAGAGTTACACCGTACTGTAGGAAACATGTATTCTGGCCTTAGACTTGTCGTTGACGGTTTCTGTCAATGGTCGTATATAATTCCCCGCACCGCTCCGATAACCCGAAGTTGATTCGCCCTCGGTCAGAACGTGAACCAGTCAGAAAATAACAAAGACAAAATCCGATTACTGATAGAGCCTTAAAAGAGAGGGCTGTGGAGTAGCAAGACACGATATTACATGGTAGAAGAGGTCATAGGGCGCGCCTTCTCTGCAACGGTGGCTGCACCATCCGAGGCTGATGGCAAGGCTGTATAGATGGCCTTCGGAAGAAAGGATAAAGAAAGTAGACTAGAAATTGTGAAATCATAGCAGAATTGCAGACCTTTAAATGCGGGATATGAAATCGCTCTGGTCATAGCGAAGAGTTTTGGCGCTTGGCCATTGACTGGGTGCTTGTCGTTTACGAGACTGTGAGGAAGCTGGTAACAGCAAGCAAAGCAACGTAGGTAGTCGAATGATAAAGGTAAAAAAAATACTTCCCAGGCTATAATATCGAAGGTTACAAAGCGCAAAGCACAAGGGGACCGGGGATTGGTAAGGGAAATGGGCGTGCAAGGAAAAGGATCCTCTGGGTTGGTTGGTGTCGATGGTGCGCTCCCGCTATTCGGCAGCCGGAAGGGCGCGGACGGTTTGACGTCTGGAAGCAGTAGAAGGCCGCGCAACACAACGTCAGAACCCAAAGCCTCCGCCTTGGCCTTCCAATGCCCTTAAAAGGAGCAGATGCTCGCGTGTCCTCCATCTTTTCTCCTCACGATCTCCCCACGATCTCCTCTCTGCTCCCGCCATCCTTCCCAACTGTCAGCGTGGAGCGTATTTGACCTCACCGCGCTGCTACTCGTTGTACCATGCGCCGCCGAGGGCGGCATGGCGGGCTCGTATGAGCACTAATCTGGACCTTTCGACTTTCGGCCACCCACGCTCGCAATTAACGAAGAAGAGCCGGCACGCATTGAGCCATCGGCAGCAGTTCTCGCCCTGGAGTGTCGGCACGCGAGCCATGCCACCGACAGAAGCGTGCACTCGGCCAGTAGACGGCCAACACCGCCGCTGCCGCCAACTCCCAAGGAATGTGACGGCGAAGTTTCGTGCAATCCTGTCATCCTCAGGGCCAGCCACGGCACCGTAAATTTCGTTGGACCCTCCGGCCAGCCAAACAGATGTTGAGACGCTATTACTTTTCTTTGAAATGTCATTGTTTTCTCGCTTGGCTCATTGCGATGGTGAGCACGACGAAAATGAGCGGCCATTTTCGTGGCCTTCTCCTTCCTGCTTCCCCGGTCGCGATGCAGCACAAAAACCGGTCAGCCAATCTCTTATTATTAGTCTCGTCTCATAATGTACTCTGCCGACTCTTTCATTATCTTCAACCTGGCCGTTTCCGTGATCAGCTGGTGGTTGTGTTCCTCCAAAGGGCTCGGCGCAATCAGCCAATGGCGCGGGTAGATTGCATCACGGTTTGCGATGCATGGCAACTCAGCTACACCCAACCAAAACCGTGCGTTCCTACCAGTGCACCAGACAGAGGCTTTCATACCATGCAATGTAGCACACCGCGGCTGATGGAGAGGCCGGTATGGATTAGAGGCCTCGAACATTTCCTGCGGCATGGCACGTTATTGTCCCATTCGCGTCGGATCTGGGTCGTGCCTCTTCGTCTCGAAATAAGGGGCCCTGAAGCCTTCATTGAAAGTGCCAGCAGGAGCCACATCCCATCGTCTTTGCGTCGACCCCTCCTCATTCAGAATTTCATATGTTGGCTAATCTATCCGCCTCTGGCCGTTTGCAGCTCTTTCCTCTCTCCTCTCTCCTCTCCTTGCACCACTTCTCTTCTTGCCAGTTGTCTCTGCTTAGCCGTCATACCTCATTCCAGTTCCTTCCCTTCGACGCCGACTTCCATTCCTGCTCGCGCTGCAGGCTTAGAAGCAAGTGGTGATGCTAGCATGGGCTTTTCGCTGCACTCCGGTGTTGAGCAGCTTGCTACTACTCGTTGTCACTTACTCCGCATTTCAAGAACCCCATGATGGAGCGCGCTCCTTCTACACAAAACCCAGATGCCACACTAGCGAGTGCTGGAAGCCGTTGAGCTTCTCCCAGCTTATCTACATCGCCTACACCCTCATGATGCACCTTCAGCTTCTTATCTACGGACCTCAGCTATGCATATCACTGCACTGGCTCACTCGAAATATCAAGGCCGTCCGCGAATGCCGCATTGCAAGAAACATGACCTCCAAGCAATCCAGCAAGTCCAACGATGGTGATGTTTACACCGATTCCGGCTATACGAGCGATGATTCCCTTACGTCGGCTTCTGATGTTGCCATCACGCTGCCAGATCAACCCACCGCTGAAGACAATGTCTTGCACGCGATTATCGTCCCTAATTATATGGAAGATACGGATACGCTAAAAGAGACACTGTCAGTGCTTGCAACACATTCCAAGGCTCAACAGCAGTATGAGGTATGTTTTTCCAAGAATTGCGCTACTGCGCTCCCGCCTGCCGTCCCCGCTTGAGATCTTGTTCAACCCCACCAATCCCACAGCTACCGTTACTCACCCACCCCTCCAGGTTTATCTGGCAATGGAAGAGAAGGAGCCTGGATGCCGGTTGAAAGCAGCAAGGTTGATTTCCGAATACGAAAAGAATTTTCGGAATATCAGAAGTACTTTTCATCCTGCCGGCGTTCCTGGCGAGATTGCAGGCAAAAGTGCAAACGTCGCGTACGCTGCCGGTGCAATCCTCGATGGCTATCGTAGTTTGACGGAAGGTGACAATGTGTTGATCACCATCATTGACGGTAAGATCCAGGCACTGACGGTGGCAGGTATTCAGCTGATATGATCTAGCCGATACCCACCTTCTCCAAGACTACTTTTCCGAAGTCCGAAGGCTTCATTGTGCCCACGTTGAAACCGCACACCTTACCATCTACTCTTGTCCCATCATTTTCGACCGCAACTCTAATGAATCACCTCTCCTTGTCCGTTGTGCGGATATAATGTGGTGTTGGGCTGGCATATCGGGCATGTACCCAAATAATCCTATCTCGATTCCAACGTCAGTCTACTCGGTACCACTGCGACTTGCGGAGACCGTAAACGGTTGGGATTCCGGCCCAAGCGCAATTGGTGAAGACATGCACATGCTGCTGAAGAGTTTCTTTGGAGTGTCTGGCCGTCTTACAACCAGGACAATCTTTAGCGCTGCGAGTCAGTGCAATGTCTCTGGCTCTGGGAAAAATTATCAGGGATTCTTCATCGATGTCGACAGCTTGCACGCCCGTTATCGACAGGGTATGCGGCACATGTGGGGTGCTTTAGACAGTGGCTTCGCTCTCTCGAAATTCCTCAGCCGCCTCCATTTCCCAAATCTCAAGCATATCGCATTGGTACACATGCTTTGGCAGGCGCATTTCTTCCCGGTGCACTTGGTGTTGAGCTTGCTTGCAGGTGGCCTCATCCCGATCATCCTAGGCGTGCGGCACATTCACCCGGCGCTCGAATATGTCTCTGCTTTGTGCACGCATATTAGGACGCTCACTTTCCTCGGCATGAACTTCGCCTTTTACTTCTATGACCGATATCACGACCTGTGCGCGGAGGCGCGCTCTTCAGACATGGCCGACGCGGACCTGCAATCGCACGTCTCCTTCCGCAAGCGGTGGCACTGGCGCTACGTTGGCGAGCGCGTTGCGTTCCCCATCGCCGGTTTTCTCTACGGGACGCTCCCGGCCACCATTGCCGAAGTTTGCCATCTGTGGACGGATCGTCTGGTCTACGTCGTGAGCAGGAAGCCGCAATTCCCTGGCAAGTTGGGGACTATCTCGCGCGTTTCATGAGGGTTCGATGTCAAGTGTTTTTTTCAGCAGGCTTGCATCATACTTTCTCCAGCAAACACCTTAATTATAGTTTCTAATTGTTCGATTCGGCTCATATGCATCTCGACCGCATTGAACCTTTGTTGGATAAGACTATTTTTCTTCTCATATACAGATAGACAGAGTAGAGATGATATTAAGCACATAGCCACGAGCACAGCCAAGAGAATAGAAAACATGAATTGCTGTTTTGAGTCTTTCTTCATTCCACAAATCCAGCGCCTTCCGCCACTTATCATGCATAGAAGCTTTGACTGATTGTTCGAGAAATCCTGGCTCATGTGGAGCTTTGACTGAGTCAGACCAATGGGAAGGCCAGTGTTTGTCAGCAACGTTGACTTCAATGCTGCCAATGTCTGCTACGTTTGTTCTCCAACAATTGCAACGGATAGAAATTATCCACCGTTCTATGATTGTCTTCGTCCCGAAAACTTTGTTCATCCATTGCAGCGGGAAGAGTTTGGAGTGATGATGTATCTGCGGACCACTTCCTCGAAGCTATCCGCCATGAATCTGTTTACAAACCCGACGTCTCGTGGACGTTTTCAACCTGTTGCCGCAAGACCAGCATTCATAACCTTTAGAAGCAGCAGTAGGCCTTAAACGATGGGATATCGATCTTGGACTACGGTGTAAACATCGCGATGCTGAGTCTCCGGATGCTTTCATCGTAAGCACATCTAGGTCATAGCAACTCCTTCATGGTCTTAATCAAGTCCGTGACACTCTCGAGCACTAGTGGAAAGCTTTCCTGGGTCAATCGCTCGAGACTGTGATTCTATGTTTGTGTTTGCTGGAATTCACAATGAATGATCAGCAAGCGGTGGCCAGGCTTTGATCTAGACGCGAGTGTTCTTGCACTCAAAACTGCTCAATTTCAGTACGTCTTACGCTTGATTGTTTTCCTAATAACATGAAGCCCGCTCTGAACTGAATACGCATAGGATCCAACATCTACTCTAAACGTATGGAAAAGTCTCGACCGTGCTCAAAGGCCAAACAGAACTCTTGTCCACAGTGAAGGATTGCCACCGCAATCGTACTGCACAGACACTACCTGCGCCATAAGCCAATTCAAGATTCATCTCGTGAGCTGTGTCAAGTATTAGCTTCCATTTCTAGTAGGTAGGTACTTCTCATTGATTCCCTCACTTCACTTCACTGCGACTTTGTGTCACCTTGATCTTTCCTAATTCGGAACCTGGCTTGGCGATCCTCAGACGATTTCCTCACCAGTTACCTTCGCCTTTCACCATCAAACAACATCCGACCTCCTCCAGCACAAGGCGGTGATCACTGCCACTTCTCTCCGGTTTCTTGACTCTGCCTGGCTAAGATCATCACGAAATTCCATTTCTTCATCGATTTTACTTGCTTTCGAGCTGACCAGAGTCCCCAATAACCTCAAAGCCTGCTTGGCGTCACTCCAACACACCTCTGAGATCTCAAAGGCTCGAAAGTATGTGGCCTCCCAAAAATTGGCCTCTTGAGCCTCTGGTTCTAGATGAGCTGCTGAATCCCACGATCTCCTCACCCTCTCCTCAAGCGTCCTCTCGGGTGAATAGGTGTACTGATCTTATCATAGCACCAAAGGCGTTCTACAGCTACTTAACTCTACTGAAAATGGGTGGGCCAAATCGGAAACGTGTTGTTCACGAGAACACCAACACTGGCTCGTCCGGTGATCAGTCGACTTCCGGCAAAGAGTCGTCAACTAAGCGGTCTGACACCCGCTCAGCTCCGCAATCGTTGCCACGTTATGATGGCAATCGAGACTCTGGTTCGTCGGCCACACCGGTTGGGGCTATTACGACGGCCGATCTTAGGCGTCTCGAAATGAGCTTTGGCATGTGGGCCGCATATCGAGGTGTAAGTGATCTTTCCGTTTTAGTTCTTCATTTATTGCTTCCGACTACATCCCGTCACACCAAGTCCTTTGTTTTCTTCCTACTCAGAGCCTCATCTTGGTTGCGTCTGGCTTGCATCGCATGTTTGCACAGACCGACTTTTCGGCTTGCACTTGGAGCGTCATTGATGACATTCTTCATTACACAAAGCTCGTATTGATCCCTCACACCCTGTCTTCGTTACGCCGGCACTTGTCAGTGTACTTTCTGTTGGTACGATGCTGTAGGCGCTTTGCAGGTCTAGAAGTATTTTGCCTTCTGACCTTTAGTGGCTTCTTCCCCTTGCCGATTACAATTCTCATATTTTCCCCGAGACGTTGTATCCTTTCTTGACCTCGGTCATCACCTCCTACTCTTCTCTCGAAATTCTTTCTAAAATGGATTTCCGTGCTTTTCAAGACTATGAAGAGCAATTTCGTGCTGACATTCCGCAGGGTGACCTTCCAGCGAGTTTGCCGTCTCGACCATCCCAGCCGAACAACCAAGGCCGTGAAACCATCGTCCAGCTGAATACCTTCAACGTGCTTCAGTATCCAACGAAGAAGGTCTACCAATACGATGTCTCAATCACCCAGTTCAATAAACCCGTCGACCAGGCCAAGCGTTCCTTTATTAGGAAGCTTTGGATGTCCAAAGCCGTACAGAGCAAGACTGGCAAGGGCTGGCTCTACGATGGAAATAAGTTGGCTTGGTAAGTTCTATATCTTTTGCGAAAGTCTTTAGTTGTGAATCTCGAACCAACATGCTATCTAGGGCCATGACCAAGCTCTCCGAGGAAGAGACACGTATCGATGTCGACCTCAATGTTGAGGCTGACAAGAAGCCTTCCGATCGAAACCAGGCCAAGGTTTTCATTCGACAAACCAAGGAACTCAATTTCAATATTCTCGCCGGATATTTGCAGAAGCAGCACACCTGGGATCGAAACACGGCTGCACAGTTCCTAGAATGCATGAGTTTCCTTGACCACCTTCTTCGAGAGCTGCCTTCTCAACGATACACTATGATTCGGAAGTCATTTTTCCAGCGTGGTGAGCAACGATCCCTCTTGAGTGGAAACGTTGAAGCCATGAAGGGTGCGTTTGCATCAATGCGCATTGTCAACAACGCTCCACGCGGCGCACTGCTTTCGGTGAACGTGGACGTTGCCAATGGCACCTTTTTCTGCAAACTCGATCTCATGGACCACTTGAGAACTCTTCTCGATGCTAGGGACGTCTCCGATATTCAACGTCAATTCAATGATGCTAGGAACATGAAAAACAAGGATGGGCCGGTTGCATTCAAGCACACTGATTTCTTCAGGAAGATCAAGATCCTTCACAAGCTTAGGGTCGAGACCAAGCATCGTGCCGGTGGTTTCACGATTAAGCGTTTCATCGACAAGGATTGCACCCAACATAGCTTCGAAAAGGACGGCAAGCACATTACGGTCCAGAAGTACTTCCGTGAGATCTACAACATTTCGGTTATGCCTGGTATTCCTTTGGTTGAAGCGGGTAATGGCACTTACATTCCTGCCGATGTCCTTCGTGTTCCTGAGAATCAACGCTACCCGTTCAAGCTTGATCCAATGCAGACCTCAAAGGTATGTCTCAGATTCCCCACACTTTGTGTTGACTTAGTTAGCTGACTACATTTAGATGATTCGATTCGCTGTCACAGCTCCAAAGGAACGTTGGGAGGCTGTTCAACATGGAGTCAAGCTGTTCGATTGGCCAAATGATCAGTACCTTCAGAACTTTGGCCTTCGCATCGATTCTGCTCCTGCCAAAGTCAAGGCTCGCATTCTACCCACTCCGGATATTCATTTCGGTTCCGGTAAAGTCTCCGGTTCTGAGGCTGTGCGCGGTCGTTGGCGCATCGACGGCAAGCGTTTCTTTACGGTCAACAAGGAACCGCTGAAGTCCTGGGGTTTCTGCGTTCTGAAGCATCCTCGCTTCGGTAGAGAAGCCGTTTCCCAGCAAGCTGCCCAAGCATTCTGCAACAAGTTTGTTGAAATATACAAGAGCCATGGTGGTGTTTTCGCGCGTACAGATCCTGCGATCTTCCTCGGAGACCCAAAGAAAGGTCCAAACTTGATCAGCGACGCTTGGAATTCTACTGGCACCAAGTTTCAAATGGAGCCTCAACTCATCTTCTTCGTCATGCCAGAGAAGCCACTCACAGATCTCTACCAACGGATCAAGAAGTCTTGTGAATGTCGTTATGGCATCGTTTCTCAGATGGTTCAGGCTGACCATGTCTCGAAGTGCCAGGCTCAATACGTTTCCAACGTCTGCATGAAGGTCAACGCGAAGCTCGGTGGATCCACTTGCCAAGCTGTTGGCAACTTACTTCCTCAAATTTCTGTCAAGGACTACAAGAACATTCCAACGATGATCATTGCCGCTGACGTGTCTCACGCTCCGCCGGGAAGTGAAGGTGGCTCCATGTGTGCCATTACCTGCTCCTTGGACAGGCATTTCACCAGGTACTCAGCCCTCTGCCAGACGAATGGCTATCGTGTGGAGATCATCACCACCGAGAATATTGAGAGTTTACTTGGCGAGATGATGCAGCAGTGGATGAAAAACTTCAACGGAATCCTCCCGAAGCGTATCCTTTACATCCGCGACGGCGTCTCTGAAGGCCAGTACCAATTCGTACTCTCTCAGGAAGTCCGTGACATGAAGGCCCTTTGCCGCAAGCTCAGACCCAACGATACAGTGAAGTTCACTGTCGTCATTGCCGCAAAGCGTCATCATATTCGCTTCTTCCCGACTCAAGGAAGCCAGGTCGATCGAAACGGCAATCCTCTTCCGGGCACTTTGGTCGAGACTGGATGTACGCATCCGTACGAATTCGATTGGTACATGAACTCTCACGTTGCCTTGAAAGGCACTGCTCGTCCTGTTCACTACCACGTGTTGGCCAACGACGAGAACGGCTTCAATCCACAGGAACTCCAGCAGGTCATTTTCGAGCACTCGTTCCAGTATGCGCGCGCCACGACCCCAGTGTCCCAGCACCCGGCCGTGTACTACGCCCATCTGGCATCGAAGCGTGCCGCTGCTCACGTCCAGGAACCCGGCGTTTCCAGCGGCAAGAAGGATGAGAAAGAGAAAAAGGCTGAAGGCACTCAGGCTTCTAGCTCGTCTAAGTTCGCGGATGTTCCGCCGCTCATTGAGCTCAATCCCTCGCGCGGCATTCGCAGCACGATGTGGTATATTTAGGGCAGGACGTGGCCTTCGAGTGGTACTCGATTCAGACTGGCGGCAGACGACTTTTCACCCACGGGATATTCTTTTCCACGGATTTTATCAGATTGAGGTGGTTGCTGTTTCCTTTGTCTCAGAGGGATGGGTGGAAGGTTATGACTGAGTTGCTTAACGGGGTGAGAGAATGGTGCGGGTTGCTATTGGCTTAATAAAAGGGTGGTGGCTTCTATGGGTTCAGCAGACAGATCATAGCGACTGCGAGAGACAGAATGATATTTCATAACACACCTTCTGCACACCCATCGTGATCTAGAGTGTGTTCACCAAGTAGATCAACGAGGAAGTAAAGTTTCCTTCAAAGCGAGCACTGGAAAATGGCTTTTCGGATTCAGTCTCATCAATTGAGACTACGTGCTGTACTTCGTACATAATACGGTAAAAGTGTTCCTTGATAACAATGACAACCTCGAAAGAGACACCCATTTCCATGTACCGTGCCGGCCCAGCCCCCAACCGAACCTATCTGTATGCCGATGAAGTGTGAGAAAAACAATAAAGAAGTAGCAACTCGCCGCCGGATGTTGTCTGGCCAAACTTCCAAATCGTACACAGATCGTCATCAGCCTAGCCGACCGCAAACCCTGGAACAAAAAATGCACACTAGAAATGCAACACGGGCCCTCCACGCGCAAGGCGAAGCCCAAAAAGCCACCGCGCACCACCTCCTCAAAGCGTCTTCCAGCGCGCCGCCTCACCGCGCCTCCACGCCCTCACCACGCCGGTCCTCGGCCAGCGCGGCCCGCTCCGCCGCCCGCTCCGACGGCGCCACTGCGTCTTCGAGATGGAGCACGTCCTCGTCGTCATCCTGCAGCGCGTCAGCGGAGGCAGGCTGATCGACGTGGGAGTCCGCGGACGCAGGGAGGGGGTCGCCGGCGTCGCGTTCGCGGGCGCGGTAGACGCGGTCGCGCGCGGCGGCGGCCGCCCCAAGGCTATCCATGTACGTGCGGAACTTCACGATCTCGCGCAGCAGGTGCGCGCTCTTCTTCTCCCAGTTGGCCATGGCCTTGGCGGCGTTGGCGCTGCGCGGCGCGTACTGTTGCGGCGTGTTAGCATCACCACGACTAAAAAGAAAGAAAGGGGGAGGGGACGGGGTTCACGTACGGCGCGGCTCATCAGGCTCCGCAGCTCGTTGTGGCGGCGCAGGTCGTCCTCGACGGCGGCCACGTAGTTGGAGAGGGCCTTGAGCTGGTCGACCTCCATCAGGTTGCTGGCCATCATGCTCTGGACGGGCGGGCTCCAGTCGGAGATCTGCGCGCGGTCGCCGGGCAGCGCGCGCGCCCGCTGCTCGCGCACGCTCCCGCCGCCCAGCGCCTGGTCCAGCGACGTCCGCCCTAGCGACATGCTGCCGCCGGGCGCGTGCGTCGGCGACGCCAGCGGCGAGGCTACGGCCGACCGCGGCGGCGAGAGAACGGCCGAGCCGCTGCCGTGCGCGGAGCCCGGGGTGGGGGAGGCGGCGTCGGCACGCGCGGCATCGAGCTGCGCGACGGCCGTGACGATGGCGTCGGACCAGCCGTACTCGATGTTGCTGACGCCGCCGATGAGGGGCTCCTTCGACAGGCGCGCGCTCCAGTAGTTGGCGGTCGACACGAACTCCTTGACGATCTCGGCGGTGCCGACGCTGAAGAGGTGCACGGCGCCGGTCGGCAGCGACAGCGCGAACACGTGCGGCCGGCTCTTGCTGAAGCCCGGCGGCGGCAGCGCGCTCGCGATCGTCTGTCGCAGCAGGAACGCGCCGAGCTTCTCGGCGTTCTCGGTCCAGTTGCCGCCGCCGACGACGGCGCCCGGGCCGCTCTTGCTCCGGGCGCGCTGCCGCTGGAGGAAGGCCTTGCTCGTGCTTTTGCTGGGGTTGAAGTTGAACAGGCTCATCCAGCCCTTCTCGATGACGGCGAAGCACTCGTTCCACCCTCGGTCCTTGGCCTTCTTTTCGAGCGACTCGAGATGGTGCCTGTGCTTGACGATGCCCTCCTTTGCCCACGGCGGGCCGACGAGTTCGAGACTGTCGTCCTCAAGCAGCGGCATGCTCCGGCCAAACTCTTGCTCCGAATTGCCGGCGACGGAACCAGAGTTGGCACCCATACTGCCGGCTTCTTCGCGGATGATGGCCTGAGACAAGGCGTTGGCGAAACCAATCGCCTGCTGATAGTCTCCTTGAGCGAAATGGCTGCCGAAGCTGTCCACCGAAAGAGACGTTTGCGTTTTGCCCAAGCTATATTTGGACCATGTGCTTGCTGCCGGACTAAAAACAGACTGATCGTCCAAGCTCGTTCGACTGGATCCAACCGTTGACGTTGGATAAATGCGTGGTCTCGAAGGACGTCGAGGGCCAAAGCGTTCGGTTGCGTTCTTGAAGACATTGCCTCTGCCGCGATAGCTGACAGAATCCGAAGGTGCTTTGCTCAGCACTGAAGGAGAACGACGTAGAGCATTCGCAACGACGGCGAGCGAGTTCGTAGACTGTGGATCGGTGATGGATTGATTTCGTGGAGCACCGTGCAGAGGTAGTCGCTGTGCTCGGATGGAGTTGTAGAACTCCTTCAGTACAACCTCCACCTGGAATTCCCAGCTCTTCATGCCACCATTGAACGGTGCATTGACGAGCACGTTGCAGTTGTCAGTAGAGGAGCCTTCTGGTCCATCCGAATCTTGTCGCATAGGAGGTCTGATTGAGAGTCGGTTGCGCGATCGCTTGATTTCGAGGGAAGGGCGTTCGGCACGGTCCTCTGATGCGCGGCCTTCGATCGGGAAGATTGGCGAAGAAGGCGAGCTGGCATTGTCGCGTCGAGAATTTCCGCGCGACTGAGCACCTTGTTTGCGCAACGATTCCGCTTCAGCAGCCTCCGCGATATTGCGAATCGTGGGAAGGGTGTTCCTGACAAATTGAGACCTAGTCATCCGCTGATCCATATCTGCGACATGCAAGTCGGTGTTGAGCATAAGGACGGAGTAGGTGATGGTATGGACGACATCACGATCTTTGAAGCCGTGGGTGGAATTGCAGGAGCACCATCGCTCCGAGAAAGCATCGATAACACGGTCGAGTTGCTGCGATTCGGCTTTGACGACCAGCCTACTGCAAAGCTCGCGGAAAGCAGCCAAGATATTGCAGCCTGTCCAGTCGTACATCTCCATATAGGCCTTTCTCGTTCGAGAAGCCTTGGGCGTGTTTTGGCCTAGCCAGGCTGCGGCTTCAGCTTTGAGCACAGAGTCCTCTTCGCCTTCAAAGATCTGTCTTGCCCTTTCTCGGTCGGCAGGTATGACATCTGAATCATTCACAAGGATGGCCTTTTCCGTATCAACATCCACCCAGCTTTCCTGAAGTTCATGGCTGTCAACTTGCAAGATGGGTAAGCTCGTCGCGGAAGCAAACACATCGCCATCGCTGGTTGGAGAAGCGGGAAGAGGTCGTTCAGATGTTCGTGGGCCTTCGAGAGGAAGGTTGAGGAAGGAGCCATTGCGGTCGGTAAGCTTCTCTTCGGACGATGAAGGTTTCAACCATACGCGATGGACCGGATGGCTTTTCAACGAGCCGTCTTGGGGAAGCATTGCTGGCACCACATAACCGTCATCGTCATCTTCATCGCCGTGAGGTGGTGAGGGAGGTCTTGGATCTAGTGAGCGGTCTGTAATTTGGCTGTGCACATGCAAGCTCGGCTTGGGCACGATCGTGGGTGCGGCCCGTGATGGCGGAGGGATATTTTCTTTGGTGGCATGGACATAAGCGGAGGTATAAGGAGAAGAAGTCGGAGCAAGCGTGGATCGAGGAATTTTGAGCGGGTCGCCGAAGTGTGAAGGCTGCGAGTCCTCAGGGGAATCGCCTCCAGCCATACTCTCGTTTCCGCTGCTGTCGGCGAGGAATGATCGTTCATTGACGCCACCAACGACATCGACACGGCCTCTTCGTATTTTATTTGGAGCTGAAGACGACTCAGTATTTGACGGATCTCTCTCTGAACTGTCGTCGGCTTTCAATAGGCCGTTGGGTTCCAGGTTTGAGGCTTCCCGATCGGGAACCAGTGCCATGGTTTGCGCAACCACCTGTGACAAACGCCCATTTTCAATGGCGCGAAGTGACCCGTCCCCTGGGTCAACCAACGGCTGATGCTCACGGGTGTCAAAGAACATTTGCTCTGGACTTTGAGCCTGTTGTTCCGTCAAGTATGGGTCCATGACCCTGCGCAGGCTGCTAACGCTTGGGCTAATCTGTGTCGGATTTAGGAGTTGCGGTGGATTGACGTTTAATTTGGCAAGATTTGGCTGACTCTGCTGCTGCTGGAGCTGCAATGGAGGCACGGGTGGTGGGTTCTCCGAGATTGACTTCTTCCTCCGCCTGAAGAATGACGAATGCGACTTCTTCAGTGTTTGGTTCGGCATAGACGAGCTTGAGCTTGGAGGAGCATCCTGCGTGGACGGTCTTGAGTTGGACTTCATCTGTGAAGCAATATGCTGCGCGTTTCCTTGGGTGGCCGGCCGTTTGAGGTTCGTGATTGGAACGTTTGGCAGTGGAGGAGGAGATGGAGGTCTTCGATTTTCGTCGTTGGCTTTGTCGGAGCCAAATAGCCGACGGAAGAAGCCTGGACGTTCCTTGGGAGGGTTTGAAGGCAGAGGAGGATTTTGTCTACGCGGTCCGCCAACCGTCGGGCTTGGAGCAGCACCGGTGGTGGCATAGACGCTTCGCATGTTGTTGGTGGCTTGCACGAACTGCTTTGCCTGATCTCTGAGCGCAGGATCCATTGTGTTACTCTTGGCCTTCTTCGCGGCCTTGCTTGTAGTGGACTTGACGCTGTTCTTGCGTGTTGGAACAGGTGCTTTGGGAAGCGGTGGTGCGTTGGCGAGGATTGGAGAGAGCGGTTCCTGAGGTTTCCTAGGGCCAGCAGGAATTGTTGGAGTGGGAGCTGCGTCCATGTTCGCATAATCAAACACCGGCTGAGTCGGACTCTTCGTCATGGCGGTATTGGCCATGTAACGCTGTGGCGAGCTGCGAGGTACGCGGTCGCTATAACTGTGGTCGAAACTGGCAGCACGACTAGGACCAGGACCGGCACCATATCGACCGCTAGGTACGCCATTGGTATAACCCATATCCATACTGGACGAGCCACTGCTTTTGCTTCCCTTGATAGTGGTACCACGGGTATGTCTCGACACGGAGGCTTCGGCGAGCTGCTCGTCTTTCACGTCAATCGACGGTCTCTTGAGTGCACTGTTCTGCCTGCCGTTGTCCGCTCGATTGTTGCGTCGCTGAGGCAGATTTGCGGCTCCGTTTGCACGGCCGCGGGAGTGGTAGTCGGTGTAACGTGTGGAGAGGTCGTCGATATCAATGTCATAGTTGTCGACGGAGGAAGATTGAGTATGACCGCGGCGACGGCCCGTGTTGCTTGGAGTGGGACGTTTGGGAGCGGAAGCGTACAATTCGTCGTCGAAATCTGGATCGGTGGTGGAATAGTCGGCTAAGGCGGAGTTGTTGGTGGGGAATCCCGACAGCGACGAGAGCATGGAATCGACGACGCTGAAGCGCGTCGCCAGGTATGAGAGATCATGGGAGTCGCGATCCGGCCGGTCTACGACTTCCATGGACATCTCATCTCAGCACTGAGCTTTCCGAAGTCTGGTAGCGCCGGTGAAGTGGACTGCGACTGGCTGGAACACAACGGGCCTGTGACGGGGGTTTGGTGGGTTGTTCGGCAAAATTCAAACAAAAAGGAGCGGGTGGACGAGTGAGCGCGTAGAGCTGCAGCGGCGGCGTGAAGCAAGATTGCACGACCGAGCTCAGCTGAATCCCACCAAAGGAATGAATAATGGGCCAATTTTGAGGATGGGAAGTAGCTGAGGACCGGTAAGATGAAGGACAGGCAGAGGAGTGTAGCACGAGGAGAGCAGATGGTTGAGAGCGTGAGGCATTGAAGCGTGTCGGAGTGGAGCGTCAAAACGTTCACGGGCCAGGGGGGGGTGGGAGAGCGTTGCATGCGTGTATGCGTGTGTGTGGGTGTGTGCGGGCGCGGAGAAGGGAAAAAGCGTACGTGCGTTGCAGCGGCTCCTATGCGCTGCTGTCAAAGGGCCGGACTGCCCCTAGCGACCCTCTAGCGACCCTCCAGCGACCCTCTAGCGAGCCACGATGGCCGCCACCGCTGCTGCCACTGCCACGGCCCTTCAGCCGGGTGCCTGGCGCCGGAACGCCAGTGCGCCGTCCGTCCAACTGTTCCCCCTGCGTCAAGCGCTGCGACCAAAGCGGCCAGTGAACGATCGAAAAAAATAATATTTGCTTCCCTTTCTGCTCCAATAGTCTGCCTTCCGCTGTGGCATTCCCACCGATCTACCGTGCAAAAAAGCAATTGATGCCGCCGAACATAGCGACGCCTCCATTCGAGAACAACCGCCGCCTGGGAAGTCGTCCATCGTCAACGCATCTCCATGTCAGGCTTGCGTCGATGAAGCTTCTGTGATGGGTGCAGGCGTGCCATTAGCGGGGTAGGCAAAGTTGCCGGTCGTTCGTCGGACTCCAACCCGCATCTGAAACACACGCGCTCATCAGGGGCAGAAGCAACGAAAAGAATGCAAGCGCTCCGGGAACTAGCCTGCAAAACGCCATCGCTCCACTCACCGAACGGTACATCGCTTCTACCGTATCTACACTTGCTCTCACCAACCGGCATTGTTCATTTCTCGAAGAAAAGAGACGAACCATCGCCCACCAATGACACCTCGAAGTTGCACTTCTTGCCACTTCAGCTGCATCTTGATTCTTATCCAGAATCGGATAATTGCTCCGGCACTTCGGGAAGAAAACGGTGGCTAGCTTGGCAATGCACTTCTATGTCCGCATGGAGACTTGGTTGCGAAGGAGGCCTAGCACAAAGTAGGGTTGGAGATAGATGGAGTTGATTAGAAAGTAGAGCATGCCATCTGACGTGATATACCGTATGGCGTTTTCATGCAAAAGGCAACTTTCAGACGTTCAAGCGGAATCTCAGTCCAAGCTCTTACACCCACGTCCAGTGTCGGTCTGGCTTGATCAACCGAGGTGTAAGACGTGGCAGGGCCACTCCATTGGAACAAGGCAAAGTCATTCAATCTTACAAGCTAATGCTGGCATAAATCCCAACTTCTTCCGAGTCGGGGCTGATCTTGTGGGGCCGTAATTCGAAACGCGAAATAACTGATGGCTTCGATGCCTGACAGTAACTTCCAAGGTTCAGCTGGCTGACGAGCTGAAATAAAGTCGACTTTGTCATCGTCAAGCGCATTTAGACATGCATAATGCAGTAGTTGTAAGCGTGTAGCTATGATATCTGGAACTCTTCTTCCACCGCCGAGTCGTATGCTCAACCAACGTTCTAAACTCCGCATATGCATCCCATTGATACTCCCATCCGTCTCCACTCCCCCATGTAACCGCCATGAACGCACTGAACACATAGCATGTAAGCACAGCAGCGCAGCGCAGCGCAGCCCACCTACCCACCAAAGCGCAGTCCACCCACCCTCCACCACCACCTAGCTCGCACTCCCACCCCTCTTCTTCCCGCCCCTGCGCGCCGCCTTCCCCATCGCCAGCTCGCGCTGCCGTGCCTCGCGCGCCAGCTGCTCGGCCTTGGCCTTGTCGTGCTCAGCGCGCTCCTCGGCCTCGGCCTTCTTGCGGGCGGCCTCAGCGTCGCGGCGCTCGCGCACTAGGCGCAGCCGCTCGAGGTCCGCGCGCGCCTCGTCGGTCTTGCCCTCCGCGTGCAGCTTCTGGTAGCGCTCCTTGGCCTGCTGCGCTTGCAGCGCCTCGCGCTCCCGCCGCGACAGCTGCGACGCGTCGCGCTTCTTGGCGTCGGCGGGAGCCGCGGCCGCGTCCGCGGCTTTGGGGTTCGCGGTTTGGGCGCGTGCTGCCGCTGAGTGGTTGGGGTTGGCTGGCATCGCCGAGTCGGACTCGTCGTCTTCGTCGTCGTCTGAGCTGTCGGTTGGAGGCAGCTCGCCGGGCGTCACGGCTTTGCCTTTGGCTTTTGCGATGGCGGCTTCTTTGCGTGCTTTTGCCGCCGCCTTGCGCTGCTCACGGGTCATGTCCTGCTGCGCCGGCTTGGCGTCGTCGGAGTCCTCCTCCTCTTCCGACGACTCCTCTTCTTCGTCGTCCGAGTCTTCTTTGGCCTTCCTCCGAGGCTGGGTGAGCGTTAGCGAGAGTGCGTCCGCTGAGGCCGCGCTACGTACCGCCCACATGTTCTCGACTTCGCCATCGTCGTTTAGCGGCTGCAGATCCCGGCTGAAGTGCTTGCCTCCGCCTCGCTTCGGTTTTTGAAACTTCCCTGCTCGAGCTCTGTTGGTCGAAGACATTGTGAATGTGTGATCCGACAAATTTTCTACAGATTTGTGTGGAAACGTAGGCCAAGGTTTCTGGATTGTCGGTGAGACTCGAGATAGTAGCCGGTCGCCGCGGGATGCCCAAAGTGGCTCACGAGGTAAGGGACAAAAAGATTGTCTGAACGGCTGGGAAAGTGGAAGGAGTCAGAAGGGTTTTTATATGGCGAGAGGCTGCAGTTCAAGATCGAGTCACAACCGTGGTAAGAGTCAAAGCGAAAAAAGATGCGGTGACAATGCTTGGAGGTTCGTTGCTGTGTGGGCTTGTGAAACGAGCAGCCTATCAGCCACAGTCACTTCTCGCCAAGCCCACGGCGCCACCGACCCAATGCAGTCCGTTATGTCGTCCGCCATCCTCTTTTCTCTTCTTCTCAACCTACTACTATATCCCTTTATATTCACTCTGGCTTGACTGTTTGGTGGCAGCCGGTAGGGGAAACGAAGGGTAGACCAACGCTTTCCCGTCACTCTTACCACTTGACCAACGCGCACGCTACGGTGAACGAGTAAATTTTTTCTGACGGCACAATTCTGACACCATCCATGACCATGCAGTTCGAATTTACGTGTAGTGGCTCGTCACAGCCTTCACAACCTCCTCCAGACTCTTGACCACGACCGTAGGCCTACCCTTATCGCCCTCAACACACGCATCGACCCAACCCAAGCCCAAGCGATCCACCCACGCGACATTCAACCCAACACTCCGCGCACCCACCACATCAAACGGGTTCCCGCTAACAAGCCAGACGTCGCCCTCCCGGCCCTCCATACCCACGCGCCGACACAAGAAGCGGTACACCTCACCGTCCGGCTTGAACCGGCGGACCTCGTCCACCGTCACGATGTCCCTAAACACGCCGGCCTGCGGCCCCAGCTCCGGCGAGTTGGCGACGCTGCTGCCGACCATCGCGCGCGTGCCATTGCTAAACACCACGGCCGCGACGTCGGGCGCGGCGGCCGCCACCGCGGCCAGACACCCCGCCACGTCGGGGAAGGTGGCTAGAGAATCGTAGCTCTGCATCAGCGCCGCGACGTCTGGCTCCGGCAGGCTGGCGCCGGCCTCGGCGAGGGCGTGGGCCAGCGCGCGCTGCGTGACGGCGCCGAAGGGCTCGTAGCGGGCTGCGGGGCGTCAGCGGAGGTTGCGTGCGGGACCGGCGGCGCGGACGGACCGCCCGTACGTACCCATGCTGTTCAGCCGCCATGTGTATTCCAGCTGGTACAGCCGCCACTTTGCGGCGATGGCGGCGGCACGCGATGGCCCGAAGTGCGTGGCCAGTTGCGTGGCGATCGACTCCGTGGACAGGAGCGTGCCGTAGGCGTCGAAGGCGAGGACGAGCTTGGGGCTGGGGGATGACATTGGTAACGGGTTTAATTCGAAAGAAAATCAATTGCCAATCGTCTTCTGAGCTAATGGCTTCCTTGCTCTTCGATTCAGTCGGTGCTCTTTAGCAATTGCAGATTGAATTACCACTATGTATTTTGATGGTCTACTCAATGAGGTAAGATCTTTGTGAACTCTGGTGCTTCTCTTCTTTTGCGTTGAAACCGCTGCGCAATTCAGTATATGCTGTTCTAGGCCTATAGTTCGTCAGATGTGGAAAGCTCTCTGCGAAATAAACGTAGCAAGGTCGAACTACGAATCGAGGCAGATGAACGGTTGATAAAATTGGTCTCAGTCTCTTGATGCTTTAAAGCTTTCTAAAGCTCTACATATGACATATGCAGATTCCTCCTCTATTACGCCTTTTAAATGATAGACTGGGTCTCGAATTTTCTTTACGTTCCCCTCCTTCTCGCCGGTCGGCCCGCGGGCCAAACTGAACGTCAGAGCTTTGATACGATGCTTTTAGCTGAATTGGGAAAATGAACCCACATGAACATTCCTTGAAACTTATTGCGAACATCGGATTCTGTATGCGAGGTGATGTACGACTTTCTTTGACCAAACTGGCACGGAAACACATAAGGTAGCTTTCCAGTACCGTGGCGATATGTATCAAAGAAGCCAATTCCACAATGCTTCGTTGCTTTCTTCAAGAGATATAGCATCCAATATTCTGCGTATGGAATGGAAAGTGTGGCGTTCAACGATGGGTTGAGCAGGATATGGGGAAGGGATGGATGGAGTGAGAATAAGAACGAGAACGGTATATGACTTGGATACATCAGCCTTTCCCGCCTTACAGTTACCACTTGCTTGGATCTCTCGGTTGATCCCAGTCCATTCTACTCAACATGCATCCGTTCGACTCATCTTGCATATCAAGAAGTTTCCTCTTGTCATATTTCCAGTCTTCCAAAGGCCAAAACATGGGGTCGATAGTGATGAGAATTTTGACAACGCAGACTGCCTCTTCCATGGCCTCAAGAAGCGCTCGAATGATTTCTATGCGTTTCTCGTTGTTACACCTATCAAAGCGATCCAGAACGATGTGAATTACGGAGTTCTTTTCTTGGCTTCGAAGAACCTCTTTAAGTGGTTGAACAGCAGTGGCAATGCGCTCTTCGGTTTTCATCTTCGTCAGTAGGAGCTCAAAATCGCTCGATGTGCTTTTCAAACTGTCTGGGTGGTGCGAAAGTATCTGAGCGATGAGGTTGGCAATGATGTCTTTGATGCCGACTTCTTCGGAATGGTCCTCTGGGTGACAGGAGTAGAAAGCCACTGTTTGACCATCTATGAGCAGTGACTTTGCTACAAATACCGCGCCAGCAGAGAGCCATGAATGGGTGCTTCTATTCATCAAAACTTCTGGAGGCGTTGTACCGCAAAGAAGAAGTACGCATGACTTCGATGTTGTCTTCCATTTGTCGTACGCAGTCTCCGTGCTGAGAAGCTCTGGGGTCATTTGCAAATGCCTTCTGGGTAGTAGCGAAGGATTGATCATGTCATTTGCAAACGCTCTGGACAGCGCACCTTGATACTGATCTATATCTGTATGGATGCCTTTTTCTGTCAGACCAAGATAATGCTTCAGCATCTGCTGGCGTTTTCGAATTTCGTCTGAAGCTCTACTCTGTTCTTCTTCATGCATTACTACACGTGTGTAGATGTTAGCATTTCAATTTCCAACAGCACGAGTCTAGGCGTACCTTCAAGCTTCGCTTGTATGTCATTGTTCTGCCTTTTGAGATCTTCGTTCTGTTTTGCAAGCCCTTCATTCTGTTTCTTCAGGTCCTCATACTTTTGTGCAATCTCGCGCATATCCATACGAAGCTGTTCTTCGATCCGATGTGCTGCACTATGTAGAAGAGCCATTGCCTCACTGTTGACTTCAGCAAGGCGTTTGTGTATTCTTTGGACAGAGAGGTCGACTCCCATCTGAGGTGGTTTCCCCATAGCCCATTTCAGTCGCTCTCAATAGGATGTAAGCGCCTTGGTTATTCAATAGACTGGGAGAGTAACATACCACTTCGCGAACAGAAGTACCTTGTTGCTTCTCTGGCAAAGAGGACTCCCTCTTTGTAGACTTCGGCGACAAGCTTTGCGAACTTCGGTGTTGCGTAGACCTTCAACAGAATTTCCATTCGTGGAAATGAATTCTCAAGATCCATCAACATCTCGGCAATTTTGGTATCGTTCTCGCTTTTGTTCACGGCAACCTGAGCTTGTTAGCGAGGATTTGGTCGTCAAGATCCAGAGAGTTACATACTATTAGGAATATAGAAAGAGTAGAATAGGCCACTTGACCGTAAGGCTGTCCACCGTTTTTAACCACTTCGACAATCCCTGAGTAGGCCTCGAGATAGCTTGAAAAGCTCGTTAGAAAACTTTGAACAAATCTTCCTGGCCCTTTATGGCGCAGCTCAGCCCATTTTTCCCGGTCGTTTGACGCCAATTGTAGGCCATTTTCGGCTGTCTCCTTGATATCCTTTACTCCTAATTGCATGAGTCGAGCCTCAAGTTCCTGCTTCGTACTAGGAAGTGGTACGTCGGAAAGTTTGGACTTGAGCTTCTCCTGAACAAAACTCTCGAATTCAGTATTGCCGCTTATGGCTAGGTTTGCCGGCTCCAGAGTCATACTGTAAGTTCAATAATTCAGCTATGGCGATGATGTATTGGAAGCAGTTGACTTCGATATGCCTTACCTCTTCACATCCTTAGAACCTTCTCGTGTAAAGAACTCGCGAATCTGCACTTCCGGTCGTCTTTGAGAGACATTCTCGACAGCCATCGACACTAGTCACAGTTGGTATCGCTTTCGAAGCTATTACTTCCTCAAATGACACACACTACAGAGAAACACCCGTAAGATTTCGTCGTACACCAGACTGAGACTGACTACCGCAAGTCACATTCAAGACGATCCAAGAAAATAACGCAGTCCAGTTCTAGCAAGAAGCAAGAGGTTGTTATTAGGCAGAAATCACAAAAGTTCCCCGAGAGGTGCCAAATGACCTCCTCGACGACGGTCGTCAGGCTGTGCGGCTCAAGATGCTTCGCCACGGTCGCATGGCATTCCGCTGATGAGTGTTGGGGCGAACTCGGTATACCAGGAGCTGAATACAAGGCTACCTAGATCCAGTGTGGCGCCTTACATTATTAGTTTCACGGCGGCCTCCTGCTATTTTTGCCCGAGATACGAGGGATTCTCAGTCGGAAATCCGCTATTGGATGCCACTCCGCTCCCACTAAGTAAGACGCACAGGACTCCAGTGATAGGGCAGTTCTACCGACGCTTCATTGAAGAGTAGCTGCAAAGGTTGTGTTGCCCACGGTAACCATCTGCACAGAACGAAGCACATACATAGAAGCAATCCGATATGCGTAAACGAGCAATCTTTCATGGGGAGGACGAACAACGATTGGAGGGTCTCCGCTTTTAACTTTGACGCTGCCGAAGGAACGGCACGTCCGCCGCAGTAGCCCGTAACCCGCCATTTGCAGGGATTCGAAGTCGCCACGGAAGCAGGAGTTAACGAACTGTGGCAGTGTCTGCTGTGTAGGCGCAACTGTCAGACCAATATTGCAGGGAGCTGTCAAGCCTCTACATATTTCTCTCAGTTGCATCGGAAAATCAATTGTTCACTTTCAAGGCCTGTATTCAGACATCAGACCGTCCGGTTCCGGAATTGTTTGGCTCAGAAACGAACGGTTGTTGCTGTTTGCGTCCTACGTCCATTTGTCAGATAGGAGGTCTACTAGGGCGCCGAAAGTGCTCTGATAGACAAGATGTCAACCGTAAGCAACATTCCTTTCGAAGTGTATTGGCTTGCTAATGTTCTTCAACAGGCTAAAACCGACCTTGAGCAACGATACATAGAGCTCTTGGAGAAGCGTATCGCACAGCTTGAGCGACAGCTTGAAGAGAACCCAAAAACTAAAAAGGTGTGAAGCTTGGTTAAGTTCTTTGCTGTTTCGCAATTACTCACTTTCTGAAGAGTCCTAATGGCCAGGCTCACAACAGCGATTCCGAGGAAAGCGATAATGAGGAGGGTGATGAAGTCTTGGAAAGTGTACGAAATACCTCAGAAATCACAACTGTTTTGCTTCGTCAGTCCTAACGGCTTGTCAATCATGACAGACTCATAATCCTCGTGTGAGAAGCGTTTTGAGTACCTTCAATTTCGACAAAGGAGTGCGCGAAGACAAGCCCTCCAACTTGCGTAAGAAGAAAAAGGACTCATCGAAAATTGCATTCACTTTTAGGACTGTATTAGGCGGAAATTCCAGGAGTAAGGAGCAAGGAGCATTTTTGTACTCGGAGATTGACATTGAGGCACCCGATTTGATCGAGCTTCTAAAAGAAGTCATCACGAGAGAAGGAGAATATCCTGGCGTGGGATGGGAAGGACAAAAGGTGAACATGATAGGCCCGTTTGCACCGATAGTGCACTTCTGGGAAGAACTGAACGAACAGGCTGTAGCAAGAGAAGGAGACTCTGCGGAGAGAGTACAGGCAAGGGAAGATCTTAAAGAGCTTCTGGAATGGGTCAAAGGCGCAGAAGAGAATGAAACTTACTTTAAGACGAGGGAGCAGAATCTGCGATCCAAGACGACCACATTCGACAAGCTATGGACGATCTTCCGGCCTCGAACAAAAGTCTTTGCCAAGCCATGCATGGGTATGCCACAGATCTTCGAAATAGAGACTCCGCCAGAAGCTTGGAGAAATCCAAAAGAGATCTTCGTCTCGTGTTGGTTTTGGGACTGGATCGGCGACAAGTTGGCAAGGAGTAGCATGAGATTTCGAATTGATAAGTTCCGCGGAACAAAGGATATTAACTCTTTGCCATGTTACCCCTTAAAATACTACAGAGATGACCAAGGAAAATACTCTGGCGATGAGCTGATGGAAAGGCTTCGAGTACGCGGAGAGAGATTTTGTCAACTCAATCGCGCCAAACGAGGAGCCGACCAGATGTTTGAGTACAATGGATACGAAGCACTTCTTCATGATCGTAGTGTTCTGGTACTTTACCATTACTCTCTTTGTATTCAATTGCTAATGAGTGTTAGGATCAACCCAAGGATGGCGCTGCAGCTGAGAGCGAAGCGGAAGACGAATCCAAACCTGAGACACCAAAGATTAGAACAAGAAGGGTAAATTGTGATAGCAAGTTTCCAAGTACATGCTTCTAACGCTTAAGAAAGGTCAACGGCAGGATCATCATTGACCCTGATGCCTTTGTGAAGTTCGGTACGATATCCGATTAATGACAATCGTATAAAGTCCTAATTGAAACTGTAGGGCCTGGCGTACATGTCCTTGGGAATTTCAATCCACAACCAGTCGACGAAGGATACTCTAGATCCTCTCGATTCTACGCCCATGAAATAGCCGAATTCGACTGCTATCCTCTTTGTGCGCCTCGAGTATTAGGCTACGCCACCAAGGAAAAGGCCTGGGGACAATTTAAAGTTGAGCGTTCTGAGGATGTGAAGTGTAGGGAGCTTAACGAAGCGTTCGAAAAAGAGTTGCAAATGGATGAAAAGTATAAAAGCTTAGTTCGGGCTCTAGTCAAGCATCATATGCGCACCAACACCGATATCATTCCAGACAAAGGACAAGGTGTTGTTATCCTGTTGCATGGTGAGTACTATCCTCAAAGTTGAACGACGCACAGAATTCTAAATGTGTTTCACAGGTGGGCCTGGACTTGGAAAGACAGTGAGCCGCTCGAAGCAAGGAATCCACGTAATAGTATGTCTGATTTGGTTATAGCTCACCGCTGAGTCCATCGCATTGGCTACGGGAAGACCACTCTTCATTGTCAGTGTCGCTGAGGTTGGACTGGACGCATCCAAGGCCGAGGCCAATCTGGAACGAATGTTCTATCTTGCATCTGCTTGGGAAGCGGTGCTTCTGATGTGAGTAAAGCTGACACTCTGGTGTTGAGATTGCTAAACCTGGAGCCAGAGACGAAGCAGACGTGTTCCTGGAAACGCGCGACAAGTTCCTTGATTCAAACCGAAATGCACTGGTCTCAGGTATGCTATTCAACGTAATGTCCGGTATCTTCTTATGAAATCTTACGCTTCATAGTTCTCTTGCGAGTTCTGGAGTACTATCAGGGAATCATGTTGCTCACCACAAATCGATTGACGTCTCTCGACGTTGCAGTTTTATCCCGAATCCATCTTGCCATACGATACAGAGACCTTGGGGCTGACGACATCAAGAACATCTTCGATACGTTCTTGAATAAATGCAAGATAGATCCAGAAGACAAAAGAGACGTTGAACGATGGGTGAACAAGGAAGCAACGGAGTATAATCTCAACGGACGGCAAATTCGTAACATAGTGAAGTCGGCCGAAGCTCTGGCGAGAAGTGAGAAGAAGTCATTGAACCGAGACCATCTTGACGACGTTCTTAAGATGACAGACAAATTCCAGAGAGCTCTTCAGGATGTCATAAGTCAGTCACGGCACAACCTTGGTCAAACGAAGTGATGATCTGGTCATCTGCAGCTTCGAGAGCACGATTGAATATTTTCGCGATGAAAGATAGTTATTTTGATTGTTTGACAAGTGTGATTACCGTAATTCTCAGTATAGCTAGAAGTTGTTAATAGAAAGTTGTATATTCACGACGAACGAGCCTGCTTTGGTCACCGGAAAGGGATTGGGAGATCAATTGTACCAGGAACGAGAGAACGTCATTCAATGCAAGAGAATGGCGACCAGTGCAAGGCCATCCGCGCACACATGATCCAACCGTGGTGAATACGTTGGCCGAGGGTCTACTGAAAAATAGATAGAATCCGATACCTAGTAGAAGTTCGTATGATTCCTTTGTCAGCCAGTCAGCCGTGCTCGCTCTTCAGTAAACATTATGACCTTTCTGAGAACCGTAGTAGTAGTAAGAGCATATATAATCCGTACTTGCGGGCCCGCAATGCAATTGGATGTGCCGCTGCAGGGACAGCTACAGGATGGCGCCTCAACACGGCTGGTGCGTGGTGGATGCGGAGTTTGTGCAACTTCACAATCATCGGAATCTCTCCGACTATCCACAGTAGATACGAGCTCAACAATTGCGATCAGACGGCGCTCGGTGAATCCAGGGCATGTCGAATGCACAGCGGAGTAGAATTCGCTGATGACTTTTCAGTAGGGCCTGCCAGGAAGTCAAATACGCGTTGTATGTCAACAGTAGGACGACTGCAAACTTCAAAGACGTGACAGCTATCCTGCCGCGGCTTCACGCATCGTTTGTACGCTAGGATGATGATTCTCTGGTATTATGTTGGTGAGCGACAATTCCTTAGTGGACGATTGGCATACACAAACTTCATTAGCTCTATTTGTCGGCTCGGAAATGGCTCTACCCGATGTTAACGCCAATTACGACAATTCGTTACTCGGCCTAGGACTGACCTCCTTAGGTGAAGTAACCCGGGTTATTGCACGAAGACTCGCCCTACCCTGGCATTCCTACCCAATCCCTATTTCGATTTCTCACACCATTGCAGTTGGTCTAGCCATAGAGCTTGCTTCGAGGGGCCTCGCTATACTCTAATGTATGCCCTTGGTATTTAGCACATGAGAGCAGAACTGGCCAAGACTAAACGAACAGCATAACCACACCACCCGGCTCTTGCAAGATCCGATGCCATTGAAAAGCAGTATACTGCGTGGAAAGCTCTTTTTAGAGCTTCCAAATACTCGTGCTCTCTGTTTCCCCTCACTTTCCTGTACATAGTCAATCATCATGTCCAGAATTCTTGCCCGATCGTCCTATTCCTTTCCTCCAAAGCTCTCCCGGATAACTGGCCTCTCTGCTTTGTATTCTCTACCCTCGTCAACCCTAATATTTCACTATCATTTTGCCCAGAGCCATAACGCAAAGCCCGCACGCTCAGGACGGACCTATGCGACTCTCATAGATCCGTTCGCAGTACCAATGAATGTGAATCCAGACGTCTTGATCGTTGGCTCCGGCGGCGCAGGCCTCGTTGCCGCGCTGCGAGCAAAGTCTCTAAACGTGAAGCCGCTGGTCATCGAGAAGTCAAACCTCATCGGCGGCTCGACGTGCTACTCGGGCGGCGGCCTATGGATCCCCAATAATGGAATATCGCCGGGCGCGAGAGACTCCGTCGATGAGGCGCTGCTGTACATGGAGACACTCATTAGCCCGAACTACACCGGCCCGGCTAGTACCCGCGAACGCAAGCTCGCCTTTTTGAGCAATGGGCCGAAGATGTTGAGATTCCTTGCTGACCAGGGTTTCCGGTGGCGGCCGTCCGAAGGTTATCCCGACTACTATCCCAACGTGGCTGGTGGAAGAGCTGGAGGTCGGTCGGTCGAGGGCGACATGTTCAATGTCAACAAGCTCGGCGCTTGGAAGAAGAAGCTGAACTTCAATCCCATATTGCCGGCGACGAATGTGCCAATGTTTACCTTTGAGGCCAAGAAATTATTTAGGGTAGGAAGCGGCTGGGAGGGTTTAATGAAGGCGATGCAAGTTATAGTATGGAGGAACTTTGCTAATGCGATAATCGGGAGGAAGCCAATCACAATGGGCGCAGCATTGATTGGGCAGCTACTGTACCTTAATCTGACGAACGAAATCCCCATTTGGACTGAAACGTCGTTGAAAGAGCTTGTGATCAAGGACGGTAAAGTCACAGGCGCGGTTCTCATCAAAGACGGAAAGGAGACGATCATAGAAGCGCCAAAAGGCGTATTCCTTTGCGCTGGAGGATTCGCGCAGAACAAAGAGATGCGACAGAAGTATCAGGAAGCACCAATCGGTAACGAATGGACGTCAACATCTCCATACGACCACGGAGATGCAATCAATGCCGCCTTAAAGGTTGGAGCTGCCACAGAGCTTCTAGATGACTCATGGTGGGGACCTACGATGATAGATCCATCAAATGGTATGCGTATGTGGTGTCAATTCGAGCGTGGTCTTCCGCACTCCATAGTTGTAGACAAAGCCGGGAACAGATTCACGAACGAGGCTCAAAGCTATACCACCTTTGGCCACGATCAGTACAAACGAAATCGAACGACATCTGCAATTCCAGCTTTTCTGATCTTAGATCATCAACACAGATCGAAGTATTTGCTATCAGGAATGACTCCGGGAAAGCTGCCGAAGAAAGTCCTGGACTCGGGATACGTTGTGAAGGCAAACACGCTTGACGAGCTAGCGCGGAAGCTGGGAATTGATGTCGAAGGGCTTAAGAGGACGGTGCAGAGGTTCAATAGCTTCGTCGCCAAGGGCGTAGACGAAGATTACAATCGAGGCGGAAATGCGTACGACACCTTCTTCGGCGACCCAGCCTCACAGTACCGCAAGAATCCTACCATCGGAACAATCGAGACGCCTCCATTCTACGCGACAAAGCTTTTCCCTGGAGATCTGGGTACGAAAGGAGGACTCTTGACCGACACGCATTCAAGAGTTTTGAAGGACGGAGCCGTGATACCAAACCTCTATGCCTTTGGCAATACATCGGCGTCGGTGATGGGAAAAGAATATTGCGGTGCCGGAAGCACGCTTGGTCCCGCCTTGACATTTGCGTATATTGCAGCAAACCACGTCGGCGGGAGCAGATAGTGCGCATCATTGGCGTCAGACATGTTTTTCATTGAGCTCTAGCGTTCTGGGAAAAGGTCTACTACGAGAGCACAGATTAGCTAGCTTGTCATCTGCGTTTGATCTGTTGACCTGTAAGATGTATCCACATGCCGTACTGGGAAGGTCTGATTCTTTCTGTGTATTCGTTCGTGTCTATGTCGTCAAATATCGTCCCACCGCCAGTCCATCTAGCATAGTGGCCAATTTGTCTTTCACTCTACACTGTATATGGCTGACTGATGCTTTCATATGTTTACTTCTTGACCAGCAAGCTATGGCCATCCATTTCCTTTGGTTGCTCGAGGCCCATGGAGGCTAGGATCGTTGGAGCGACGTCACCCAGGACGCCGTCGGTCTTCTTCAAACTCCACGACGCCGGTGCGTTGGCCATGACGAACGGCACCTTGTTGGTTGTGTGAGATGTCTTGGGATTATTTTCCTCGTTCAACATCTCCTCAGCATTTCTGCGAACCAGTTAGCAATTGCTGAACATCCAATTGGGAGAGTTAGCCTTACCCGTGATCGGCGGTCACGAAGAGAATGTAATCGTTTTCCTTGCATGTGTCATAGATCTTTCCGATCGCTTTGTCTGTCTCCGTGCAGCCCTCTATTGCGGCCTTGTACACACCAGTATGGCCAACCATGTCCGGTGGAGCAAAGTTGTTCATCAGGAACTCGTACTTACCCTCCTTTATCCTCTCGCAGAGCTTGTCCGCAACATCCATGGCGCTCATCTTAGGCTGGAGATCATAGGTTGCAACCTTTGGGCTTGGGATGAGTTCGCGATCCTCATTCTCGAATTGTTTTTCTACACCACCGTTGAAGAAGAATGTTACATGCGCGTACTTTTCCGTCTCTGCAACGTGGCACTGCTTAAGGCCTTGCTTTGACAGCCACTCAGCGAGCACATTGCCCATGTGCTGTGGAGGGAAGGCAACCGGAAAGGTGTATTTTGTGTTGTACTGCGTCATAGTGGTAAGATGGATATCCTTGGGGTATGGAAAGTCCGGCTTTGGAGAGCGGTCAAAATCCCCGAGGAGCTGCGTGACCTCCCGGACGCGGTCGGACCGGTAATTGAAGAAGAACACAGTATCGCCATCTTGTATCCGGCGCTCCTTTCCACCGACGATGATGGGTTTAAAGAATTCGTCGGTCTCGTTCTTTTCGTACCGCTGTTTCATAGTCTTCACTGGGTCATCGCTCGCTTCGCCCTCTCCCAGGACGATGGCTTTCAGGCCGACTTCGACACGCTCCCATCTCTTATCACGATCCATGATGTAGTATCGCCCAATCACTGTAGCAATCTCGCCAATTCCAATCTCTTTCATTTCCTTCAGCAAGTGCTCCATGTGACCTACGCCGCTCTTCGGGTCGGTGTCGCGGCCGTCCCCGAAGAAGTGCACGAAGACTTGAGGAACACCAATCTCTTTTGCAACCTTCAACAGCGCTATCAAGTGGTTGATGTGACTGTGCACACCACCGTCGCTGATAAGGCCGAGCAAGTGTAGACGGCCGTTGCCCTCTTTTGCTCGAGTGAAGCTCTTCTTGATATTCTCGACGTCTCGCATTTTGTCCTTTTCGATGGTCATGTCTATGCGCACAACATCTTGCCAGACAACACGGCCTGCACCGATGTTCAAATGTCCGACTTCACTGTTGCCCATCAGGCCTTTCGGCAGACCAACGGCGTTACCCGAAGCCTCGAGCTCTGTATAGCCCTGAGCCGTCTTGGAGCCTTCCTTGGCAAATTCATCCATAACAGGAGTGTCTGCGGCCGCAATGGCATCGCCTTCAGGAGGTGACTTTGGGCCGGGAATTCCCCAACCATCGATGCATACTAAGTGGTAGTTGTAAGCACTCCGCAATTGTGAAGAACGAGATCTAGTCTAGATCGCTAGCGAATACTCTTGTTACTTAAGAGAAAGCAACTCGCCGAGGAGAAGAAATCTGGGGAAGAAATTCTTGATACTCTTAAAATTGTGAGAAACGACAAGCTTTGAGAGCCAGAATTCGCTACTCTGAAGGAACGATGAGACTGGAAGAGGGTCAACTCACTTAAAACTGTTTTGTGTTCAACTTTGCCCATGATTGCTTTGCGATTGAATCTTATCGCGTTGTGGAGAGAAAGAATTTTCGCAGGTTAAGGCTGTTAAAGCTGTCGGGGAGGACCGGCGAAAGAAGAAATTCAACAATCGACGTCAGCGGATTGGCGTGCAATCCCACCAAAGACGCCCACATTGCAGAAAGCATTGCGCCAAAACAAACTAAGTTTAGCCCGCGGGGGGCCTGCTATAGCTTCAGCTACAGTAATGTTTTAGATTAATTGATCTGGTTGTCGAAGCAATTGAGTCTTGAAGTGTAGACTCTATTTGACAGCTATTAGGCTTCACTTAACGTGAGAGCTTCAATATCACTGCTTTGAAGTCACGGTAAAGACGCTGATTCTCGAAGAAGTGGTTATATCGCAATGTTTCAATTCAGACCTATATGAAGAAGACCTCTCCTCTGCATGTACTTCTTTATTCGCAGCTTGCGCCACTCCACTCTTACAAAGGAAAGAGAACCTAAAGAGCGAGACCAAGCACCGATACATCTTGAGCCTGGTGGCCACGTTGCGTATGGTTCACACAGTTTAGAGGATCAACGAAGAGTATTCGAAGATCACACAAGAGCGTGCGAAATGCTCATCGATGTCCTGAGATGGCCTTAGGCTCGTACGGCTCTTCGATATACTTTATCTCCTCGTCAGTCAACGTCTTACCCTTCACTTCGACAGCTTCATCCAGTCTTGACGTGTTGCTGAAACCAACAATCGGGATTGTGTTTTGTTGGATAATCCATGCGAGCGCTACCTGGCTCATCTTCCAGCCTTTCTTCTCCGCAAGCTCATGAACACGCTTGATGATTTCGTGATCCGAGTCGGTTATTCCTCCGAACATTGGGTGGTTCTTTGTTGACTCGCTGCGAATGGTAGATTCAGAGTTCGGCGGACGTGCCAGGTGGCCGCGGTAGAGCGGAGCCCACGGGATCAGACCGACGCCTGTTTCATGGCAGAACTTGTTCATTTCGCGTTCCTCTTCACGGTACTGCGATTTCAATTAGCATAATGTAGGTCGTAGAGAGAATGCACAGGTACTTACGCAAAGCGAATAGTGGTTCTGCATGCTCACAAACTTCGTCCAGCCATGTTTGTCCGCGGCGTACTGCAACTTCTGGAATTGATATGTCCACATGCTGCTTGCGCCGATATACCTGACTTTGTTTGCCTTGATGAGATCGTGAAGCGCTTCCATAGTCTCCTCGACGGGAACCGTGTCGTCAAAACGATGGATTTGAAGCAGATCAATGTAGTCTGTTTGTAGCCTCTTCAAGCTAGCTTCAACCGCATTGAAAATGGCCGCTCTGGATAGACCAGATTGATTGACGTAGTCTTTGGTTTCTCTCATCCATGGAAACCGTATATGATTCGCTCCTGGCTCTTCTCCGACTGTACCGAAGCACTTGGTGAGGATGATGATCTTGTGTCGCGGGATCTTGAACTTCTTGATGGCGCGACCGATCATTTCTTCACTAACACCAGCACTGTACACGTTTGCAGTGTCCCAGGTATTCAAGCCAACATCATACGCGTGCTTCAGAAGCCCCATAACATGTTCTTCGTTGTCTTCGACCCATGGCTGCCATTCTTTGCTACCGAAGGACCTGTAGGATTATCAGTTGAAGCTCAAGCAACAGAAGAACAAGGCTAATTTTACATGGCGCCCAAGATTGGGATAGAAACCCTTAGACCGGAGTTGCCCAGCTTAGTGTAAGTGACTTTGGTCTCATCTTTCGACTTTTGAAGGGAAGCCGGAGGGTTGTTGGTGACGTCGCCCATTGTGACGATATATGTTTCGAAGTGTTCGGCGAAAAAGACGACGAGAACGGTTTGGAAAATTCAGTGATTGCAATAAAGAGTAAAATGACGCAAACTTTTCGAAGCGCAGAAGAGGGAATGCTCTTTTTTTGTACGGCGAAGCAAAGCTCTCTGTTTCGTGGACTTAAGGTACGGAGCAAGTTGTGAAGCTAATCGCTTGCCCCGCATTTGAGCTCGCTCGTTTTCTCAATTAAACAATTTAAGTCGGATTTTGCGAGCTAACGCCAATCACCGAGGTTGTCGTGATTTCCAAAGAGCGCCATTCCAGCACGTTTGGCGTCGGAACCGATGTGAGATGCCGCCGACCGAGCCGTTACCGGCTCCTCAGCTTGAAGTGCCCATTCCGAGACCACATGAGGTGAGGTGTTGCGTGCAGTCCGGATAGAAGCTTCCTGTGGTGGTTTTGATCCACAGTCGCATTGGCATGGCAACAATTAAAGGCCATGGGTTGCGTTAGGCGGATTACAATGAGCATAGTGAAGTATCTTCATCCCATGTCGATGTCGCCGTCGGATGTACTTGCGAATCGGCTTAACATATCTCTCATCTTCGCGATTCTCTCCTCCAGTAGCCTGATATCCTCCTGTTGATCCTCTACGGCCCTGTCTGCATCTGGTAGCGTTTTCAGGGCTGCCCTGGCCTTCTGGATCTTGATCTTGATGCCGCTTGCTGCAGGCCCGAGCTGCTGGATCTCGAGGTGTCCAACTCCCATAGCCGTCGCGTCATCTGCTTGGTTAGGTTGAGGGAGACCGGGTGTGTCAGGCACGAGCCTTGAAAGGAGCGCATGCAGCATGGGAAGGAAGTCAAAGGTCTGTGCAGTGAGAGCTGCCGTCGCGTCCGGTGTTTGGATGGCTGGCGTTCGAGGAGTACCTGGCGTACGCACTCGTGGGGAGGCCATGGTCCTTCGGCCGTCTTGGTGGTGTGCGTGTGGGTGGTTGGTGTCTGGGGAAGATGGTGGTAGCGAGAGTTGAGTTCAGGGTGACGCGTTTCAAAGCTGACGAAACGTCTGAGGCCTGGGTGTTTCCGGTGTGGGCCGGCGATCGCGTCTGCACGCAATCGGAGAATGAAACGCAGGAGAAAGCGTAGCGCAAGGCTTACAGGGAATTTTTTCACAGGGGAAGCCTTAGGCAAGATGAGTGTGAATACTGCAGAGTACTCCGTAGAGTACGTAGTAAGGTACTGTACTTAGCGTGGGTGGGAGGAATTCTCGCCTAAGCAGCTCGGAGATAACACCGGATCAACAAACGCAATCCCTTCTCTGATACTTCAATTGCACGTACGTCGAATTCCCTTCCCTGCAATCTATTCCTTCTTTACTAGGTAATAAAGACTTCACTACGCCATTGGATGTCCTGAACAGATGTCTCAGTCTCCATCGTTCTCGGATGAGCCCGACAGATTGCGTCGACGCCGGATGGTACCATGACCATGATAGCACGCCACGATGGTTGGTCGGTTGCTCAGGGGTAAAGACGATGGAGGCTCCCAGTTTGCCATCAGCACTCGACTTCCTCACCGAGCTGAATTTGTTTTCCGGGTTGCCGGGATGTTTCCTTCAAAAAGCAAATGACAGGTCGTCTGACACCCAGCGACGTGTTCCGAACTGCAACAACCGGTCAAAGTCGACGTACACTGAAACGCCTCACAGTCTGAACGTGGTTCTAAGAATTCTTCCCAATTGGCCCTCTTATTTATCGGTTATGTTAAGCCCGCAGTCAGTTTTGGTTCGATATCACCGTATTCTTCTCAGTAGCTGTATCGGCTGTAGGTATGGAGTAGCGGTCTGGGACCTGCAGATTGGCTTGTCATCGCCACCACCCTTCGCCCGGTCGCGCGGTGTTCGTAGTTCGGGGCGAGCCGTCGTAGATCGTTCGTGCTCAAGCGGACCCTCGTGCGAAATGTTTAATCTGCAATCTTCGTTCCAAGTCGAGCGGTGTGGTCAGTATCAGGCAACGGCGATGATGCTTCTTCAAGACTCGCATGCGCAGAAGAGTAAAATTTTTCTTTCCACGTTCATTCGACTAATCAGCCAGGAGACTTTTTGTTGGACATTTCGATTGATGAAAGTACCCTGCACGCACTAAAGATCGACGCCCCGGACGGGCGGTCAGCCACCGGCCAACGTTTCGTGGGCAACGTTAATTTCAGCGAAACAAATTGCAACTTCTAAACGATTTCGGCTCTTGTGTGGCAAACCGAAACGGTTGATGGACTTTTATATGCATTGTCGTATGGGAGTATTCACCTCGGTAGTACTCGAGGATCCGCTCTGAATTTAGCTTCACAGCCTGAACGTACCGTAACCATCAGACCCTGCTGTCTTATATTATTCTGGCCCATCCAACTCAGCCTCTCGTTCTCTGCTTTCTGATACCTTGTCTTGTCTTTACCACTGCAACCCTTTCACTCTTTTTCTCAGTTCGTTGTTTCGCCAACAAGACTACAGGTACTTCTATGCGGTTGCAAGTTCTCTCTGCTTCGTACTAGACTAACCTAGAAAGTTGTTCATTGTCCGTGTTCAAGTATTATCAATAATCTGATGGTGTAGTCGATCTAAATGGCAGAATGGAGTTAGCAATTGTTACCGCCAGAGACCAGCCGACAGAGGAAGATTGGATACACATCAGTGCGTTAGCAAGCCGATATGACGTGGAAACTATCCAGTCATTATGTTCGCAATATATGCAATGGAGTACGGGTAGTTTTATAAACACATAGAATATTTTGGCTTACTCTAACCAGAACGCCAATCGATGTCCTCGGGACAAACATCCTCAACCGGATATCCGTCCATTGGAGGAAGTTCCATGGAATCCGGAGTTTCACTACCCTCAAACGCCGACGGCTTCCTTTCTTCGACTCGGAGCCAAGTCGGCCAAACGCATGCCAGAGCAAACACACCTCGCAGATTCTTTTGCACTTACCACGAAGAGACTGGCCACTCGACGATCTGGTTCGGAAGGAAGGCTGAAGGCAAAAACCATATGAACAAGTTTCACAGCCTCGTAAAGGAATGGAAATGCCCGGCCTGCCAGACAATATTTGACCGCGATACGGATTACGAAAGGCATTATCGCGATGAACATGCCGAGCAACCAGTATTTCGAGCAACGGATGTTGTCACCAATCTCTTACCGAAGCAAGTGTTCGCCTGCGGATTCAGACGTTGTGAGAATCTGTTTAGCTTATGGAGTGATTGGTTCGATCATATCACCGCCCATATGAAGGATAACAAAAAGCCATCTGACTGGAGCTACACTGTGGTGATCAGAAACCTTCTGCGACAACCGGATCTACGCGATCCCTGGGAGCGGATGATGCTGCATAGGTACGGCACAACTCAATACGCGCTCCACTGGGACCCAAGCAGCGCTCGTCAGCTCTGCCAAAAGCTTGAGTGCCGCGATTTTCGACCAGGGATTAACTTCGTGGTCGAAGCTGCGAATATGCTTGGCAGACTGGCTCTAGATCAATCCACCAGAGAGATCATGCAAATTCGCCTTGAGACACCTAGCTGCGACAGTGTCCCATATTATCAAGATAATGAACACCTCGACAGAATTCTCATGCGCCCAGCTCCTTCCGCCGCAGCCTCGACACCCGGCGTTCCCGACCTCTCATCACAATACTACTCAGATGCCTTTGGTGGACGTCAAACGCCTGGAAATGCATTCAGCTTCATGGGAATTCAGTCTGTACCGAGCATACCGCGCTCCGGTCAGTCCCATGCTGAGCCATACCATAGCACCACGTCGGCACAAGCATATGAACAGACTCAAGCGCAGCAGTATTCACCGTTCACTCCAGCCACGTTTGATGAAGAGCTGCAGCAGGCTTCCGGGAGAATGGATTTCGGTAACGGAGTTCAGCGGTCCTTAGTCGGCGATACTGCTGTCCTCGATGGGGCCCCGCAACCTAGCCACATCCTTCAGGACTTGAACTATTATGACTACGACAATTACGCGAAACAAAGTACGCAGCGGCGTTCTTTTCTGCGACGAGTTCAGAGCTCGATGTCGTTATCGAGCAAAAAATCGCAATCGTCTCTTGATGTAGACAACACGCAGGCCATTCCTCCAGTTCCACCGGTTCCTTCGAACAGCACCACACCTCCTGCACGGTCCCGCGCGTCGTCGATGTCTCAACGGAGCAAGTCGACCCGGAAAACAGGACAAGCCGCGAATCAACTTTAGGAAGCCCTCGCGGCTGATATGTACGATATGATGTTCCAGTGTTATGTTCAAAAGCAAAGCAGGCTTGAAATTTGGATGGAATCAAACCGAGTGACAGGACCCAAGGTTTTGGTACAAGTCTAATAACGCATTTCATTCGCAGTCTGTTATTATTATGTACGATTATAACCCTGTACTATTACACCTTGGGCCTGTACTATATAGTTTCAACTGACAATATTACTACCGCATGCCGCTTGGGCTCGCATTCAGTTCTCATCGGCGCTTCTGGCGAGCTCCTCATACACCCCCTCGGGCTTCCCGAGCCCGACCTTGGCACAGCTGAGCGACTTCTCGTCGCCGGTCTTGGAGAAATCGTGCACCCGGTCGCAGCAGAACGGCCCATTCGGGAACTTCCAGTTGTACTCGCCGCACGTCCGGTGCTCGTCCGCTGCCCGCGTGTCAGCGTGCGTTTGCGCTCTCGGTGGCGGCGGCGCCCGCCTCGGCACTCACTCCGGACGCACGCGGCGTCGCTGGCCCAGTGGCCGTTGTGGGCCTTGATGTGCCCGTTCTGGTCTGTGCCGAAGTGGCAGCAGAAGACTTCGTGGCCAGCGGCGCGGCAGCTTTCGAAGGTGTTGCCGTCGTCATGGTGGGAATTCCGCACGACAATATAAGGCGGCACGTCGTCGTCGTGCTCGTTGACGGTGGAGTTGCAGCCGCTTTCGTTGTGTAGGCTGGTGGGAACGGCCGCTACGGGATGTTCGGCTGCTAAGTGCATAGGTATGAGCGCATATGCGTGGGCAGACGCTTTCCTGTAGATTACGTCCTTCGCGACTGTCAGTAGGTGCCTTTGAGGTCATGATAGTGAGGATGATAAAAATGGTGCGTGTGATTGTGATGATGTTACTCGGGTTTTTTCCTTACATCCTAAAGAGCAAAGGGTGAATGTCAGTGACTTGCTTCACGATTCATGAACTGAAGGCCGCCTTGACTAGCTGTAGTTTATCACAGCCAAGACTTAGAGTAATTGAGAAGGCCTTTGTCGTTGGACTCTTACATCGAAGAAGGCGTCGATCACACCCAGAATTATAAAACCCATGAGAGCCATGACTGGAAATATTGTTATTTTGTGTGGAGTGACTGTAAATAATTGATTCAGACTAATACCAATGTTTGCAAGTATTTAGAAATCGTATGGATAATTTATGGCTGATTTATGTCCAAAACTAGCTTTTTTCTGTCTGACGAAGATGACATACTTGGTCCAAGATTCCAGCTCTGCCAGGTTGCACGAGGACATAAGGTTAATCTATGACGAAGAAGGCTCTTTGGAGACTGGTGGGACTAGGAGAACGTAGTGATCATGGAAGTAGTACTGGTCATAAAGAACCATGGATAGCGTCGACGTTCTTGCGACTTCAGTTTTCGCCTTAGCAAAGCAAATTTATTGTTCTTGGTACGCTGGAAGTACTGTTACGAGGCTTTCCACCTGGCACAGTTCGTGTTCCTAGCCATGGAATCTCAAGGTAGCACCCACTGTTTGCAACGTTTAATGGCGTTGCACACGTCGAGTAGTGAGGGTAACGTACCGATAGCAAGTCAAACAAAAGACGCTGTAATCATGTTGAATACCACAGATCCAACTTAGCTGCTCTTCTGACACTGAACATATTTGGTCGTTCATTCAAAGGCTAAGAGGAAGTGGAGTGGTGAAGTTGACGTACGCTCAGGGCTAAATTAGAGAAAGCAGAATAAAAGGGGCTTAAGATGGAATCCAAATTTGCCATGATTCCGCCACGCGGGCTCCGTAATTTTTCAATCCTAACTTCACTGTTTCTTCCTCATGGACTTCTTTTTGTTTAGCGTTCAAGCATATAATGACAGTCTAGCTTAACGTAAAAATGGCGCTCAAGCTTTCTTCCATCGTTGAATACTTGCTCCTAAGCGCGGTAGCCTACATCTTCATCCTGTCACCGCTGCTGCGAACATATTTTCCCTCACTAGTTCTTGTGGACCAGGAGTCTCACTATCAGTCGTTTGAGAAAACAGATTCTCTTGTAATTCCTGATCCGAATTTGTCCTGTGTGCCGCATACGTATAAGGTTCGGATCTTGAGTCGTGATCCGCTCGTTGTTTACATTGAAGGATTCTTAAGCCAAGAAGAAGCCGAGCATTTGGTAGATGTTTCGTACGTAACGACTTCGTGTCGACTTCCCTTAAGCTACTGCCTAACATTTATAGGAATGAATACTATAAGCCATCGACAATCTTCACAGGGTCTGACGAGTCGTTCGATCCTACCGTTCGCAACTCAAGTAAAGCCATGCTTCCTCGGGATCAGACAGTCCAATGCATTGAAGCTCGAGCACGGGAGTTCCAAGGCTTGCGTCCGGACGTTTATATTGAACGACTTTGGGCACAGCGATACGAACCGGGTGGCCACTACGTCCATCATTACGACTGGAGTGGTGATATCCTGAGGCATGGAGCTGGCAGGCTTAGCAGCTTTATGGTGTATCTTGATGATCAGTGCACCGGGGGTGGGACCGAGTTTCCGCGATTGAAAAGGCCAACCGGAGATGGTTGGTGTAATATATTTATCGAGTGCGAGAGCGATCAAGTGGACGTAGGCGGATTAGGAGTCACTTTCAAGCCGGTAAAAGGCAATGCTGTTTACTGGGAAAACTTCAAAGCTGATGGGAGAGGCTATGAGGAGACGTGGCACGCTGGCTTGCCGGTCAAGAGTGGTGTGAAGGTTGGCCTCAACATTTGGAGCTGGTATCAACCTGGATACGCAGACTTGCATCAAAGCGACGCGAATCAGGAACATGACGAGATGTAGTGATCAATCGAGTTTAGCAGACACAGGATGCCTCGTCATGGTTGCTATGATTTGTTCCTTGGGTCCTACTGTTGAAACCGTTTCGTATTCTAAATCAATTGTGCCGTCCGTGGGGAAAGGCACTCGTGCGAAAACCCTTGACTCCTGCCTATCTACATATATCTCCTCGGTTTATGCTTCCTACTCTTATCCTCCGATTCAATGTATGTTTACTCAACCACAATGCCGCCGTTGCATCCTATAGTGTCTCCATTAACCCTACGGATAGTTAGCTCATTGTAACTTCAGCCTGACATCTACTAAATCCGGGAAATTGAGATCGAAGATTTATGCTCACCATCTACTACTCTCACTGGCCAACCAGCAGACTACTTCACAGACGTCTTCCATTGTGCCTAATCTCTTCTCCGCCGTTGGCATTTCTCTCGCGCGGTTCCTAGCCGCAGATTGCGGTGCATCGGGCGTATCCGTCGGTCCCACTAACACTCCATTAACAGTGCAATGGTGCTTCAAAGCGATCTCCTTTGCCCATGTCCGAGTGAGTGAGTCCAGAGCGCTCTTGGACGCGGAGTAGAGGCTGAATCCGGGGATATTGATGCGGCTTTGAATCGAACTTATATTGATGATTCTGTTAGAAGTGGGGCTGAGATGAGGGATGGCAGCAGTGAGAAGAAGCATTGGAGCCCTGACATTGATGCGCATTATATGGTCAAACTGTGCAGGATCTAAGGGATTCTCCGCTCCGTGGGGGCCTGGAATAGCAGCGTTATTCACGAGGATATCAAGTTGCGTAGTCTCAAGGCCTTGGAGCGCTTCCAATATGATCTTTTGACCACAGTCGGGATCTTCCAGATCGCAGCGGATTACACATGTTTTCCTGCCGAGGGATTGAATCTGCGATGCTACTTTTGAGGCTTTGGATGCTGAAGATTCGGATGTGTAGTGGACTGCTACATTTGCGCCTCTCTCCGCGAGTGCAATCGCAGTTTGAGCTCCGATTCCTCTCGAAGACCCTGTAACAAGAGCGTTCTTGCCGACGAGGGAGAGTGAGGCTGGAAGACCCTTCGGGATATCATTTGGAGTATGATTCATAGCAGCTTAGAAAGAAAGAAAATGGAACTGGTAACGAAAGATTTACATCAACTGGAGAAATATCACGAATCTGGACCTATAAATGATCTTATACTAGTTGCTGGTACCTGATAATGACATAGCTTGATCATAGATGTCAGCGCGAGGCGCATTTCAGTTGGATTTTTCATCAGCTTAACGGTTGGGGGCCGAGACGGTTCCAGATGTAGCCGTAGGGCGAGATTTAGCTAGCAATTATAGATTTATTTAATCTCCGCGCTTTAAGAGAGTGACAGATACTTAAGGAGAATTTTGGGAGAGCTCGGAGGGGATAATTGATGTAAGGCGATGTGCAGACCGAAACTGGCAAGTAGATCGTGGTGGGGAGGTTGATGTGTCTGGAGCAATGCAAGCCGCATCACAAAATCAAACTTTAGTAAAAGGTCCCATGGCTGGCGAACTAGGGATTCTGTCGGTCGCCTCTCTTGGTAATTCACTCTCGCTCTTATTGGCCTGCGAGCTCTTCTTGTGGTTTTCCTCCCCGGCGCCATGTCTCATTCGCAGCATATAAGACCGCGTCCACCTTTCCCGATTTCTTCGTTCCAGAGTTTTACTTTAACCTTATCTCTTCTCCCCTTTAACTAATCATTCCTCCTCTCTGCCTCCGAATTAGAAACTGATTGATGCGCCGATATAAAAACTACCTGTTGAAATGAGACTTTTGTTATTGACAGCGCCCCGCGTCTCCTTGGTAGTATATTTAAACCTGACGTTCCTTTGTGAGCTTCATCCCCTTCGGAGAAGTGTTTGGGGAAACCACGCTATCAGATTTCCCTGATTGCGCTTGTGTATACCACTGGATTGAGCTGCTTCTAGGTTGTGCTGAGCACCATGGGTTGGGACATCCATGAGGCGAAGAGTTGCATCCTCATTCGATCGAGTCACCTCCAGGCCTAGTTTTGCTTCATATCAGAATGATATATTGTCATTGTCGATTCTTCTCTCCTGTACCAGAGGCGTCTTTTTATTTACTATAGCGCCAACTGCTGTTGTGAGAACTGGCACGTATTGTGGAATCTTTTCATCTGTTTCTTGGGGATCTCAAACAGGCTATCGGTATCAGTGATCCCAATGTGAATGTGAGGCGTCCATGCTTAAGGAGTATATCGTGGCGTGTAATATCCACATAGCAAACTGTATCAACCGTGTTTGTTCCTGCCCCTCTCTTGACCTCCATGATAGTTTCATGTGTGTGCATTCGAGAGGAGTTACAGTTGTTGGTGGGCTCAAGAAAAGTAGCCAAAGACGGCTTTGAAGAATCCTGGTCCTAAAGCCAGGTCTGTTGTTGGTCTATTCGCAGTTTTTGACGCCTCGACCGCTGCTGAGATTACTCCTTTTTCGCTCTCGTAGGGGAATATTTCGCTGAGTGCCTCAAGCTCGCGCTCTGACAACTGAGCGCCAAACTGTATGAGTGCCACGCACATATCAACAGTGCTATACTCAACGAGCTCAAATTCGCTAAAACGCAAATTTTTACGATACAAGGGAACGATGAGGAACAGCTGCCACACGCTGTTTTCATTTGAATTTTCAGTGAAATTTGGGTCTGCTCCCTTTTCAAGTAACCACCGGATTAGTACGATGTTAAGTATACGACCCGAGAAATGGGTCTCCTCTACTGGGTAGAGTAACACCCTTGACAAAAGTCTCTGAAGCACTGCCTGCGGCGAGCCCGCTTGCTGGACTTTGGATATCGTGTAGCTCGAGAAGCCGCGAACCGCCGCATAATCGAGTATGTTTTGAATGGGATATACTTCGAAAATATCTTGATCAGGGCCTTTGCGTCTAAGAGATCGCCTATTATGCCCCTTCATGTGGAACAGCGCGACTGCAATGGGCTCTATCTCTTCAATAAGATCAACCCGTGTTCTCTTTTGATTCTCGTCATCAGAGAAGAGGATGAACTCTAATCGAGCCATGATAATGTGAGAACTAGAGTAAATATCCTCGGAATACAGCTGTGCAAGGTATGCATGAGCAATCGCTTCACCAGTGTCGAAGTTCGGACCTGCCCAGTTCTGCAGTCGCTCATACATCTCTGGAGAGCGTAAAAAGTCGACGACGGATTTGTGAATGAATTCGATGGAACCGATGAAGTGTATGCTGTCGGCTTTCGTGGTGCTGAAGGTTATGAGGTCTCGGCATCTAGCTGTCAAGCGTCGTTGTTGAGTATCGAGCATTTCAGTTCCGTCGACTTGAGCTTGTTCCCATGCTGAGTCGCTAGGGCGTAACCCAGTATCGTTAAAGTTGTTTGGAAAATTCTGGAAGATCTTCTCTCGCAGTTCAGGAGCGACATTCTCCAGCACAGTGTAAGGATAGACAGGGGTGCTACCAGGTTTCAGAGATCGAAACTTGCAGTCTGCGTGTTTATACTTTGGATTGCCTTCTACGGCTTGAAGAAAGTGGAAAGTTATGAGGCCAGGTAGCAACGGGTTAGTCCGCAGCAACACTAAACGAATGCGGGCAGTCTGTTGTCGATATACTGACTCAATCGTATCAAACATATGCCGAAAATAGTCCTTGAGATCAGCAGGGAGCTCGTAGAGCCTGAGCATAAGATCCCTAATGTCGTCATGCGCCGCGAGGCCGCTGATCAGTGACCGCACTACTAGAGTGACCCACAGAAAGACGCCCTCGGCTTTTTCACAAACTTCATCTGCGAGTTTTGCAGAACCTTGCTCATCCTGTGTCTGAATCCATTGAAACTTTGGGTGCTTCTGGAGATTGTCGGCGATGTAGAGTGCGATGTCTTCGGATGTAAGATCTTGAAGAAAGAATTTGAGCTCTGAGGATCCGAATGCGTCTCGGAATATCGTCCAAGGTCGACTAGAAGCGCAAATCTTGATATTTGGGGTGCGGCCCAGCTTTTGTATTACGTTGATGATATTGGAATGATCTCCATCATACTCATCCAATCCGTCAATAAAGAAGAAGAACTTTTCGGGTATGTCTTGCTGTTCTCCCAATTTCTCAAGGCCTCTCAACAGTTCTGGAACTGTCCAATGGCCACGACCACGAGCCAGCTCAGAAGTAGGTCTGTAAAGTTGTTTGGGTATGAGATTGGGGCATTGGCGCCAGATCTGATAGAGCAGAGTACGATAGAGGCCTTCCTGCGACTTTTGAAGGGATGTTCCAGCGTTCCAGAAGAAGTGGCTCCCGATGATGCATGTCTTCGGAGCCCATTCATTGAGAAGCTTCTCCGTTTGTTCGTGGTCGGTAAGGACCTTTATCAGCGTTGATTTTCCTGAACCAGCTTTCCCAGATACCCAGAAGATGCCTCGACCAGCCCTCAGCCACTCCGCGAAGTCAGGCATTTTGTCGTGTTTCTTGTCATCTCGTCAAATCGAAGGCTGCTCAAAGTTAGAGCTGCAAGCCGCAGTTTGGTTTGCTGCTATGCGAAATCTGTGATCTGCACTGAGAGTTTTCCAAATTCTGCGCCGTCATTCCGCCGGCTCATTTCCAATTGCTGCACGATGTTGTTTCGCGTCATCGACATATTTTCTTGAATCTGGCTTGGCAAATCCGCGGTCTGGACGATATCTTGACTTGGATCCCCTCTGATGCTGCCGCACTGTCAGCAATTAAAGCCGCTACGAAGGGTACACGCCTTGCGGGACCTCAACAGTTCGTGACAGCAGTATCGTTTTCTCAGGCTCAGAATTGTAGCAACGTACCTTAGAGTGACAATCAGATGGAATGGGATTTCGTCTCGGACCCTGCATAACCGCGTCTCGAGCTCTTTAATCTTCCCCTTGCTCCATGCCGCTTGAGCAGCCTTCCGAAAGCTCTCACGCTTTCGTCCTTTCGTACCCGGCTGCACTTCCAGCTTCTTCAAGAGTTGGAATAATTGGCCATACAGATTCTCACAAGTGTCTCTGAGTTCCCGTAGGCCTTTCGGTATCACACTTGAGGCGGCAAGATTCGCAGGTATTTGCTTGGTGAGGGCGTTGAGATCTGTCATTACCTTTCTCAATTCTTCGTGCTCCTTTAATAGGCCGCTTGCGGAATTCAACAGTTCTTTCGTCTTCCGGGCAAGATCCAGCCCGATCACCGCAAACTGGGCAATGTTGGCTACAAGACTAAAGCCGGCTATAGCTTCCACCATAGCGAGTTGCGAGGACACTTCGGCCGATCCTACTGCTTGTCTGGAAATCACCAAGGTTGTCGCAACGATCTTCTGAAGAGACCGGTTGAGAATCTTCGGGCGGTAATAATGTCTGGAGGTAGAAGATTTGCTGGAGGCTGAGCGAGATGCGACTATGTCTGCGACTAATATTATTGTCTGCGACCAGTCGTTCGCCAGCATTCAGATTGGGTATATATTATTTTGCGAGTCCGCGGCGCCTGCAGCAGTGCATCAGAACTTGCGAACACCAACGACATTGCAATCTGAGGCTCTTTTCGGCATATTCTACTTTGGATTTGCATCTAAACGATTTATGCTTTGACTGGTGCGGTTGGAGAGGCGACAAATTGAAAACCATAGTTAGGTAGATAAATGTGCTGACTAGAGCAGCCAATGCGTGCAGTGAATCACCTCAAAAATATGAGGCGCAAACCTCACGTTTCTGAGGGATTCATTCTGGACCACTGCTGATATATAAGTACACAGCACCCGGCACTGCTTTTTTCAGGTGTGTTGACGCGAAATGAAGTGTTGAGGTTTCATATTTTTAATAGTACAATGGAGCGGAGATTTTTGCCCACGGGTATTAAACACCAGAGTATACGGCCGTACAGCCTCGTCCACATTCAATCCGTTGCTCCATACTCACCCAGCGTCCATTTAACTTGATATGTTTCATCGGCGTGATTTGAAACCTATGAACACTCCCCTTCCCTCTGACTGCATTCTCTGCGACCTGATCCAATGGCTGGATGTACGTCGGAGTACTGACGTTGTTGCGCTTGCCAGTACCTAGCTGGTAGTACTCGTTGTTCCCAAAAAACAAGATATCTGCGCCCCAGTTTGTGTCGTTCTCGCCCGACCTGTGATTTGCATCAAGATATGTGACATTGTCCATGACGGCAGCAGCGTGCGATTGTCCAACACTTAATCTACTGAGGCGAATGGGAATGGTACGATGTTTGACTTCATCATACTCGAACAATCCACTCAACGCAGGGATCTTGACCGGCGTGGATTGCACATGAGTCCATCGTCCGTTACCGAGACTTCCCCAGATTCCTTGACCGCACGCCCAGGTGTCTGCTGTGACGAGTCCTAAGCGCTGCAGAGTGCGATCGTCTTCGTCGTTAGGTGAGGCCACACGCGTGGCATCAACAGTGAAATATGTGTTGTTTCCTCCAGCTGCCACTGCTGTGACTTTCGGTACCTGGCTGCTGTTTGAGTATAGCTTCTGCAATGGGATAAGACACGGTGCATCCACTATCGACGACTCTGGGTTGAATTCTAGTCCCAATTGTCCATACGAGTTGTCGCCGAATGTGAAGACGCGGCCGTCTTTGTCTGCAACTACACTATGGAAGTCACCAGCTGCGATGCTGCTAATATCGAAACCCTTGAGGGTGGTAATCTCGTGACATTGATCAAAAGCGCCAGGCGGGCATGTCAACCAAGTGAGTCCAGGAACTCCAAGCTGGCCTTGGCGAGGAAAGTCTTGACTTGCTGCCGCGGCGGAGAAGAGGCGGCCAGTTGATGTGAGCAGCAGAACATGTTCCAGTCCACCAGCGATTTTGGACACTCTCTCACCAAGGCTGAGATTGGTGGGCTGAAGTTGGCGATAGCTGATTGACGAAGCCGAGCTCCAGAAAGGTATCCAGGTGGATTCTGTTGGCTTCGGCCCATTCCGTTGCTCGTCCTGCGAAATGGGAAGGGAATATACGGCACCATTGTTGCTCAACGCTATGATTCGATCGCGTGAGATCACCAATGACTTCAAGTTCTTGCCTCTGAGTGTTTTCTCTGGCTTTTTGCAGTGCGCCGAGTATCCTATGCCCCATTGTAGCAAGTCGCCTCTGTCGTCTATGGCGGCACCAAAGTTTCTGTCGAGCTTCACATCCCGCAGCAGGATGCCATCAAAGAAAGACAGTCTCTGGGGCGTCTTTACAATTTTGTCATCCGAGTCCGGCGCGACTACTCTTCCACTGTTTGAGCCCCATGCATACAGCCCAGGGTTTTCCCAGCTCTTCTTGACTTGCAAATGCTGTGAACTGATGATGTCGCGATTTTCTTCTTTTGATTTTGCCTCTTTTCTTGGTTTCTCGAATACCACCTCCGCTTCAGAAGGCCCTTGTGGAACGGGTTCTTCCTCTTTCTGGAGATACAGATGGCTGAACAGTCTCCATCCTCCGTATGCAGCAGATCCGCCTAACAAGGCGGCAAGGATTTGAATTGCTTGTCGATTATTATTATTCGGTGGAGGCGCAGATTGGGCATAATGCCGCTTGGAAGATCGAACGGATGCTCGTAACGGTTTGATTATGCGGTGGGGAAGAAGAACGGCGCGGCGAGCGAACGTAGGCGCAAACATGGTGAAGAGGTAGTTGCTGTCAATGGAGATGAGCAATTGGACTAAAGAAAAATTGATGAAAGCATCACCATCATGATGCCAGAGATTGCCGTCAGCGAAGCAGTAACAGCGCTAGTATGGGCACTACAGATGTTGGTTGATCGTGTGCCAGCCATCCACAGAAAGTCCGCATCGTTCCAATCGATCATTTCATCAATTGGCCCGCCATCTGAACCTGCAGCACGTATTATGTAATCCGCCAGAATACATTGCCCTTCGTTAATCCAATCCTCTAAATCGTCAAGCAAGGCCGGCTGGATATAATTTTGTGAAGGAGTGCTGTGCTTCGGCCGCAACACTGCTCAATGTATGACGATGGCTGGTACAATACATTTGCTCCAAGAACAGAACCAGCAAGGCTTAAGCCGCGAGAGACCGCAAACGTAAGCTCTCCATCTACGCATGGGTATGTGCAGCAAGAAGTACTAACTTCGAGTGAAGGATGATTCAACAACTGACCTCAAGGCTGCAGATGGTCTGCTGAACGGTGGACAGCTCGACGACCCTCAGAATGGCCCTCCAACAGCCACCCTCGCACGACGAGCAAAATCGTACAGTGACTTCTACGACATCGTACGCGCGTACGTCAGAAAGGAGCAGCTAGAAGAAAAGAAGCATAAAAGAGCACAACTGAAAAAGAAGGAAGAATGGCGGGATGAGTCTGAATTCGCAGCTTGGTATAGCGGTGTGAAGTCAGAGTTAGAAGACGCTGCCCACGAAGAATATCAAGCCTACCGCGATCAGCTAAGATTGGCAGAGTCACATCTTGACCGTCTACTTGCGAGCGCAGATTCAACTCTAGATGTTCTCCAATCTCTTGGAAAATCCTTCAATGCTGTTGACAAACAATCAACAGCTTTTCAAGCACAATGCGAAGATATTTTGAATGACCAGAAGCGAACAACGAAGCTAGCTAACGCCATCGGGGAAAATGTGCAGTATTACACCTATTTGGATCCAATACAGAGACGTCTCAATGCTCCTGGTGCTGCAAATTTGGTTCGACGGAAGGAATTCACCGAGATGCTGTCCAACCTCGACGTTTGCCTCGATTACATGGAAGGCCATCCGAACCAGAAAGAATCGGCTGCTTACCGCTCACGCTATCGGATGCTTTTGACTAGAGCTCTCACTCTCACTCGAAATGCTTTCACGTCTACTCTACGCGACGTCTCGGCAGACGTCTCCAAACGAATTGCGGAACGCCAGTTAAACGATACTACCATGTCGGCCCTATTGTACGCCAAATTCCGTGTTGGAGCACCTGAAATGAAAGCACTTGGTTTGGAGATTCAGAAACGCGCTGGCCCACCACCAAATGCTGAACCGGGCCAGGAGGGCGAGTACCAAAGCTTGATGAACGAACTGTATCAGAACTACTCATCTACACGCTGGAAGCTGCTTTCTCCCATCATCTCCAAGAAAATGGCTGATATCGCGGCTGCGCCATCAACTTCAAAAGATCTTGTTGCCTTTGCCAGGAGCGCAATCACTTTCATTCGAGGAATCTGTCAGGATGAATATGAGCTCTGGCACGAATGGTTCGAAACTGAAGGTGGCTTGTACGATTTCCTGGAGAGTTTGATGGAGACATTCTATGACTACATGCGCCCACGTACGATCCACGAAATGAAACTGCTCAAACTCTGCGAACTCTGCACTCTGCTTCAGACCCGCTACATGAGCGAGGACGAAGACGACATCATCGAGTCTCCTCATGGACCGAAGTTTGACTTTGCCTCACTTATTCACCCGGCTCTGGAAGATGCCCAGACACGTCTCGTATTTCTTGCTATGACTATCCTCCGCAACGACATTGAGTACTTCAAACCCACGCCATCAGATCTCGACTACCCAGCACGGAACACCCGCGTGAAATCCAAAGGCCCAGCCCTATCCGGCCGCAAGTCTTCCACCACAAACGGGCCCCACGCACGAGGGCCGACCATCGTCGACGAAGACGGGCTCGACACAACGCAATTCGGGGCGTTCGGGCCCAACACGGACGACTGGTACCCGCCGCTGGCGAAAGCAGTGTGGCTGCTCCGGCGCATCTACCGGCTGGTGCACAGCGCGGTGTTCGACGACCTGGCGCACCAAGTCGTGCACCAGACGACGCTAAGCCTGGTTGGCGGGGCGGCGCTCATCGCCAAGGCCGCCTCGCCCACCGACGCCCGCCTCTTCCTGCTCGCCCAGCTGCTCACCCTCAAGCAGCAGATCGTCGCCTTCGACATCGAGTTTGCGCCCCGCCCCGACGTCGACTTGCTCGGCAGCGTCTCCGGCGTCACCCAGACCTTTTGGGAGCTCAGGGATCGTGGTGGCCTCTTTGATCTGCGCAATTGGGTGCGTCTGGTTGCGAGCGGGTTTTTGCCTCGCGGAGTGGTCGTGCAGAACATGTTTGATGCCAAAGCGGAGTTGGATGGCGAGTTGCGGAAGGTCATTAATGAGATTGTGCAAGGTTTTGCCGGCCGTATGGTCGAGCCTGTCTCAGAGGGCACAGTGGCGAGGGTGGGAGGAAAGTTTGATGCTAAAGCTGCGAGCGTAGAAGTGAGAACGCGGGTGGAAAAAGATGTCGCATTTTTGAGGAAGAAGTTGGATGAGTACGTTGACGATGCGAGAACTAGAGAGACTCTAGTGCAGGCGGTTATGGATGCAGTGTCTCAGTCGTATGAGGAGTTCTTTGACAAGCGGGCACTTGACGACGGGGAAGGGTCAGTTGGATCAAAGGGTAAGGGCCGAAGTAAAGGTAAAGCGAGAGCCGACAGTGTTTGGGATCCCGATGTCTTCACAGAGTGGGCAGAGCGAGTGTTCGCCGTCAGAAGGATTGGGTTTGGAGATGGCGATGGAGATGATGAAGATACGCGGAGTATAGAAGCGAGAAGTGATAGCGGCAGTGTATAACGATTAGACTGACGGGAATACACTATAGCATCTAAAACTAGTCGAACGGTAGATTATCTTTGTACTTTCGCCTGGTAATTGCGACAAACGGAGTAATTAGTGTACAGGTGGTTGGAGAAAGGCCGTCTACAAGGACACCGTGCTCAAATGTTCGCAGCCCGTGATCGAATATCGGCGACAACTTCAAACGTCCAACAGCGAACATCTCTTGAATTTAGAAGCCAGTCTTTCTGTCAAGAGGTTGAAACAACTGCCTCAGTTTTTGGAAATACAGTCCTCCAACTCTCTCGACAAGCTTGAGGCATTGTCTACTCTAACCACAGTGTCGCCTTTACGATTGGCTCTGTGGAAACCGCGTTGTATGCGACTACTTTCCAACCCCATTGAAGCATAATTTGGCACATTCATGACAGTCACTGCGTATAGCTGATGACGGCTGCTGCTTGCTTTCTCCAGCAGGGTCATCCTTATAACTTTGAAAGGAGTGTTGATGCAATGACAACACCTTCCTGGTGGCTCGAGACATGCAACGCTGCTCATGATCTCTCGCCGCAACACGTCCACTCGTAAGTTTCGTATTACCGAGTTTCTCCATTCTCTATTGGAAAATTGTCATCTGTAATATCATAGACTTCTGACCCTAAGGTTTTCTTACCATTAACTGAAATGTAAATGTTTCCCGAACGGGTAAGCGTAATCCTGCCTTCACCACTTTTCACTTTATCATCCGATTTCAAGCGGTCCGACGAAGATTATAAATACCGCCTGGACCTTCTCTTTACTCACTTCACACATTATTCATAGCTACACGACAACTCCGACCTGGCTTCGAATTCTTTTACCATCTCAATTGATTCTCTACACCTAACCACCTGCTTCTCTCACACTACAATCAATCAGACATCATGAAAGCTATTCAACTTGTAGCGGTTATGATTCTAAGCTTGCTCATGCTGGCTGACGCTGTACCTCAACCATCTGCTGATCATGCGCTTGTCAATGCCGATGGACTTCCCCTTGTTAACGGCAAGCGTCAAGCCCCTGGAGAGGAGTGCCTGATCAACTGCGACACTGCTTCTGGCGATATTGTAAGTTTCACCTGACGAAGAAAGCATTAAATTCATTCGTGAACGCATATCATTTTGATGAGAATCCTTGACTAACGACTTCACTAGCCTGAGGGTGGAAATTGTAGCTCCAACTTCGACTTTGGCATCTTCTTCGGAGACAAGAATTGCGGTTATGTTCCTTGCACTCCACCACCATGTGAACGCGGTCTTGAATGCAATATTCCGGACGACGCCGAGGCTTGCACCAACAACTGTATAGCTTCCTGGTCCGGTACTTGCGGCGCTCCCAATACTACGGCTATGAGCACTCCCCGCCGTCGCTCCGTTCCTGGTTTCACCACGAACACTCTTAGGGACAGTGGCAATGTCACTCTTTCGCCTATTTACGGCGTCAGTACCTGCACGAACACACAAGACGAGAACTACGTCTGCGCCACTGTGGACACCACTACCGGCCAGTACTTCTTCATTTGTGAAGATCCCGAGTTCTACGCTACGCAGGAAGGCGTGTGCTATTCCATGTGCTATGCCGACAAGGACGCACCCTGCAGCTGCTACTGGCTTGGTAGCGAGTGGTGCAGCAATAACTGGGAAGACTAGTGCGCTGGTCTACTCGATAGCGTGACTCCTGCTCATCGGCCGACATGAGAGTCTCCAGAGGATTCATTTTGAAAATCGAGGGGCGATGTAGTCACCGGAAGGCGGATATACATTCGTGGCGATGCAAGATATGAAAGATTGGATTTCACTAAAAGTAGATGGCCATATAGAAAGCCACGGAATGATCAATGATGACTTGCTCTGAAGAATCGAGCATAGGTACATCTTAGACAGAGAGAAGCTCTTATTAAAAAACTTCACGATAACTCAATTCAAAAGTGCGATGTCAATTGTTGTGTTGACATTGGGCCTCCCATTTGCTATATACTACTGTACAGAACGGTAGCGTTCAACTGTAGTTTCGATCCTATCATCCATCGCTCATCACACGCAAACCATGATAGGACTCGAGACAGTCCACCCAAAAAATTCATATCCTTCACGTTCCATCCATTCTTAATTATATTTCCGCATCCCTCAGTGATAAGATTGTTGTGAGACCCGAACGCCAAGATAATGCCGCCATGCAGAAATGAAAACAAAGGTACCTTCGGGTATCGACCCTTCAATCTATGTGCAGCGATGAACAACACCGAAGAGAAGGAGAAATCTCGACAATTTTCCATCGCCACTCCACGCACGCTTACTCGCCGGTCAACTTGTCCAGCACGCTCATACTCAGCAGCATGACAAGCAAGCCGATGGTAACAATAACGAGCAGGGCGAAGCCAAACCAGCCGAGGATCATGGCAGCCGTGCCCACGCCGCTCTTGACGCTGCCGTTGCCGAAGTCCTGGGCGACGACGGAGGCGGCGACCGACGCCGTGTGCTGCCACAGCACCGACACCAGCACGAACACGGATGCGATGAAGATCAGCGCCAGCGCCACCTGGCACACCGGCCGGCTCGGGAACGGCTTCACATCCACGTCCGAGCCCGTCAGCTCGTCGCGCTCTTCGTGCCAGCCTGGGAAGGTCGCCAGCAGGATGAAGGTCAGGAACGCGAGGATGATGGCGACGATGCTGGGGCGGGCTAGTTAGCGTGGCTGTTCTGCGCTCAATTTGAATTGGGAAATACGTACATTAGATAGGGGAAGACGACGGCGTCTTTGAAGGTCTGCGCCACCCAGATCAGGTTCAGCGGGTCTTGGTCGATGTTGATTTGCTCGGCCAGCGCCGTCGCGTTGTTGGAGCACAAGAACCCGCCGCCGTCTGGCGTGACGCAGATGCCGAAGTACCCGACTCGCACTTCGAGGCATGCCGCACCGACGATGTTGGCGATTGCGGATGTAACGCCTGGGTCGACTTGGGTGGGTGAGTAGGTCGGGGCGTAGGGTTGGTAGTAGAGCGAGATGAGGAAGATGCCGGGAATGAGTGGAGATGTGGATGAGCAGCCGGCTAGAAGAAGTGCTGGAATGCTGTTAGTTTTGGCTCTAGAAAGATGTGGAATGTTGGACTTACACAGTAGAATGATGGCAATCGCGATCAGGAGCATGAGAAGGTGGTGGTAGCCGAACCACGGGATGAAGCCTGAAGGTCCTGTTAGATTATGCCCAAACTTATTACTTTCATTGCCACTGCCGTCCCGTTTCTTCTGCTCTTTTCTCTTGAAGTAGTTGAAGCGGTTGAACAGACACTGTTGGTGTTCTGTAGTGAGTCTGCGATAGGGAGTCTTACGTTGTATGCCCACGGCAAATCGTCTTTCCGCCATGACTGTGTGGTTGTAGGGTAGCTCAAGCTACTTAGCCCTTGAAGTTCTTCTCTTGTCGTCCCTCCTTCCGCCCTCGAAGGGTCGGGAGAGGGAGTGGAGTCTCGTTGTTCGCCCTCCTCAGCGACGGAGGTGTCGTGGAATGTGGCTTCGGATGGATAAGGAATGTAACACAAGAAGCAGTAGAGGTTCTTCTACGCTATCCGTGATAGATTGGAATGCTCGGCAGAGGAGCAGAGGATCGGAATGGTGTTTTCGTACCGGTTCTCTGCGGACAAGGTTGTTAGAGCTTCAAATTGATCGCGCAGTTGTCAGATGGAGAAGGTTGGAGGAGAGAAACTTCACAGCAATGATGGAAAAGGTAGATCGGAACTACCAGTCAGACGGGTTGTAGCTTTTCGTGTGTTGGAAAATCGGGTGGCAGTACAGTGATTAATTTTCTCCAACCTCACGTTCCTGCGTAGGGGAAAAAAGGCTGGGGTGGAAGGCTGACGTCGACTGTTTAGATTGGCCCGTCGCCCAGTAACCGGCGCTAGTGCAGCTTCCCGCCGCTTCCACACAGCCTACCCCGACCTCCTCAATTCCTGCGACCTCACAGCTCAAAGACGTGGTCTTAAATATCTGCTGATATAATGACGCTACCAACCATGAGACCCTGAATATTTCTTCTGTCTCGGAAATTACATCTGAAGCGACCTTGACTGGATGTTTGAAGTTGTGTATAGACAAGGTAGTAAGGGGTACCCTGGAGCAGCTACTAAATCCCTCCCTATCCAATCGTCCGACACACTCCGATATAACGTTCACCTTCGCGAGTTTATGCTGCTCGGCGTCCTATAGAACAGCCCACCGTTTCAGATCGTTGTGTCGCTTTCTATGGCGCGCAAAGCCTTCGCAGCTCTGTGTGGTGGCTGTGAGCGACGCGCGCCATGTTAGACCTGTGGTTGGGTTAGTACGAAAGGCGTGCTTTGCTCCCGTGGCGAAGAGCCGGCGTACCGAAGAGTCCGTTGCCGATGAGACCATGTGTTTGAGCTTCCATGCTGCGATTGAGAGCAGAGTCCACTACAGACGCCGAATTGGGCGTTAAGGTACTAGTAGTAATCGCCGGCTGGATCGTGGTTGATTTGGCCTCGCTCTTGCTCAGCTTTCTTCTTCTTCCGACGTCTCTTGGTCCTTTGAAAAACGTTATATGCAATTGTACCGATCGTTATCACGCACTTGCGGCCGGATTGCATCTAAGATACATTTGAGACGCTCGGAGTTGAGAAAGAGGCCGGCTCCGGTTCTACAGCAATAGCGAATGGGAAAATGCGTTGAAAAAATCATCGTAGAGGAAAAATATCAGACGCTGCTTTATACCTCTCGAATATGGAGCGACTTTGAGAGCTGTGTAAGTGAAAGAATGTAAGAAATGTGGACTCCTTGATCGAAGATAGCAGCTATCGCGACCATCACAGCCAATTAGAATGAAAGTCACAATGAGCCAATCACCGACAGAGAGATATTTTGAAGAAGTGATTGGATAATTAAGGTACAATTCGAAAGCAAGCAGCAGTGAGAACGATTGCAAAGCATATGGCTTGTTAATTTTAGATCGTACACATAATTTTCGGATTCAGACATGCCTCGTATATCGTACATTCTTGATATCGTTACTGTCACCAACTTTTTTGGTCCATTTTCCAATTCCTAGCTGAGAAGTTCCGTTGAAGTGATCATGCGCTCTCCATTTTCAGGACAAATCGGATCGTTCTAGGATTGATCTCCCTCCGAAGATCCTCACAAGACCATTCTGTGCTTCCTCACTGAGATTTTTTCCTCCTTTCCGCCTCACCTTTCGTCCCGACATCGGATGCGGAGACGAAACGCCTTTTGATGCCAATCATAAGGTAGGCTACAGAATTGAGAAATCGCGGTGTGGGCGAATTCTTCCATCAAAAGCAAAGTCCTATTGCTGCTGACCGAGTGACACTGGTCGAATGACCAAGGCCAATTGAGTTGAGATGATTCGTTGACTTTGTTGCCCGGTCATTCTGTGCGGATGAACCGGATTGGCCTTCAGAGCGCTCAGAATGCGTCTTCGGGGATGTAGTCGAACGGCTTGTGCGTCCATGGGCCGCTCGGTGTGGAGTCGGGCTGGTTGTGGTTGACCGGAGCGGCTGCCGGTTGCTTTGGCATGGGCTTTTCCAAGAGATCGAGAGCTACGATTTGGAGGCCAACGAGGTTTGGAATGTAGACTTTTTGCGATGACATTGTAATGATTGATTGAAGTGTGAAGTCGGAGGTCCGGAAGATAGGTTGGTGGTTGTTTGATATTTAGTAATTGGTTGAGGGGCTGTTGAGTGGAGCGTTGGTCGGTGCTTGAGCTTGAGTACTGTTGATGGTAGACGAGTTTCTGGTGTGCGAATTGGAGATTCAATTTCGAGGCTGGCGGGCTTTGTTATATATGCAGCATTCGTGATGACTCCTAATTCCATGTTTTGTCGTAACGCCGTGCATCTAGGCCCCGAAAGTAAGATCTCGGTCGCTGTTGAAGTCCGAGGGCACACGCAGCCGACCACGCGTGCAATCTGCGACTCGTTTTAAGACCGTATATCGCCGGCCGCCCAATCACAGCGTGCAATTGCAGCCTATTCCAACCGATCCACTGCCAGATTTAGCCCCGCCGCCATGTCGTTATGACCGGCTCCGACTGTGCAAGTCCTGCGGCGTTAACATTCCCTCCGAATTGGCGGAGAGTGACTTCGATACACTTTGGTCCCCGTATCGGATGTACGAGTTGGCTTCTGCTGCCTGCTGATCCTCCGCGGAGAGCGCGCGAACTCAGGGCTGCCATTTTTCAATTTGTGATCATTGTAGTCGCGAAGTATGACGCACTTTTACCCACCACCACCTTTGTCGCTCTCCTTCAGGCACGCAATTAATTCATTATTACTATCACCGAGGCTGTTGAATAACCTCCAATTTTCCAACTTTGAAATTCTTCGACTAAGAGCTGACACGTTATGCGCTATGACTCTATCAGTGATGCTTACTGATGCTGGATGATGCCATTTTTCTCAAGGACAAAATCTTCCACGACTTGTCAGCAACTGCATAACGTTGCACTTGGGATTCTTTTACTGGTGCCGCCGTCGCTACTAAAGTCCACGCTATGTTGGCTCTTCACGAGCATTCCTCGCAGTTTTAAGAAGTGCTATAAGGTACCTTGGTGGCCGGGGTTCGATTACTTTTTGGTCGGTACCTGGAAGGTGTCCTTAGCCTATAGCATTCTGTAAGCTCCGATTAAGTGGATGTGGTAATCCGCCGAAACCGACGCTGGTATTCTGGTACTACACTAATCTACATGTTTATCGCCTGCGCCATTCGGCGTGAAGGTTTGATTATAATGATACCAGTAGAAGCGGAGAAGTATACGCTACTGTCTCGAGCCAGACTTCTGTTTGGATTGCGCCTTCAGCTTAGCCCGTCTTTCTTCGATCTTCCTGTCTGTTTCATACATTTCCTGCGCGTCGGCGCCTAACCTCAGCACATTCTCATCGTCGTCCATTCCACCCATGACGGTGCCTGGAGGCTTTAAGTTCGCGGCCGGCGTAAATGTGACTCGTTCATCGGCCGGTAGATTCTTGTTGCGAGCCGTCTGTAGCCTTCGTTCTTTTCCTTGTTCTGCTGCTCGACCTAGTACTCCGCAGATGACTTGGACGCACCGTATACTGTCATCGTTTGCTGGGATTGGATATGTGACCCAAGTTGGATTGGCATCTGTATCGATGATGCCGATGGTTGGGATGTTGTTGAGCGCGCACTCATGCAGTAGCACCCAGTTCTCGAGTGGATTCAGACACACAACAAGGTCTGGCTTCACCGCGCCGCGATCGACCAGCTGCTCCTCAAAGCCACTGACCTCTTGATCAAGCTCGTTCACAACCTTGAGTTTGCATCTCCTGAGGATTTGTAAGCTGTTGGTGATGCTACCAGGTATCCATCGTTCGAAAAGATGGAATCCACCGGCAAGCTCGGCTGCTTTCACTACGCATCTGTCCTGGCCTGCTCGGGTTCCAGCAAAGAGTATCAGACCGCCTCGCTCTGCAACCCCTGTGACTACTTTTGCCGCTCTGCGCAAGTGTGCTGCCGTGACTTCCAGTGAGATGATGTGGATTCCATCGCGAATACCGAAGATGTACTTTGAGTTGGCAGGATTCCATAGACCCGTCGCATGTCCTAGATGTGACTGCGACGCAAGCAGAAGCTCCAATGTGATGTCTGACGGTCGCGGAGGGTTCGTGACAAGGGCGTGAGGCTGGTAGTGTGGAGTGACAACTGCGCCTAAGTTTCGAAAAAGCTCCCCTGCGAGAATGCTGTTAGTTTCATTGCGTGCCAATGCAATCCACTCTTGAGAGCGTCACGTACTCTGCCGCTTGTATTCATCGTAATCTTCTTTGACAGCATCCGACGGGCTTTCAATGGGCGGATTGAGACCCTCAGAGGTGCCATTGAAGGCCGAACCTATCGAATGGACGTCCTGGGTGCTTGTGGAGTCGATATCGGTAGAGAGAAACCTCTGGGCAGCTCTGAAAGTGTTAGGCCTGAGCCATGTGCGGCCTGGTGGTTGTGGTGTCCCGTTAGCGGATTGCACATGAAGTTTTGCACGAAAGGACATGCGCGTACCGTTTCTCCATGCCAGTTGCCGTATGATCATGCTCTGGGTCGATGCGTAGAGATGAATCGAGAGCAGCGCACCGTGGGCCGGCAAGAATTGAAGAGTCTTCCTTCGACTATAAAGAGGTTGCGCTGGCGTGAAGCTGGTGTCGGATTCGCAACCTACTGTACACGAAAAGAAAATGCAAAAATATAAGACCATGCAACAAGGAGTTAGCTGCAGGACGAGACGGGACGGGGGCTGTTGCCACTTTATCCAAGAGCAGCAATTGAAGCACAGGCAAGCAAAGCAAGCAAAAAGCATGCACGAATCAGCCGCCCACAGTAGAGTACATCGCCTCCCACCAACCCGCCGCAAGCCCGCGCCTCCACGGCCAGAGCAATTCGTGCGACACCACACCTTCTTCTCGCACTCCATACCTGCAGCACTCTCGACTCTGTATCTCGGACGCTCACATTGTCTTTGACGCTCCATTCTACATGAGCCGTCCCTTTTGCCGCGCTCCCTTCGCTCCCCGTGCGCTCCCTTGTCGCCCAGACCGCACGACCGCCATCTACATCATAGACGCATTCCAACCCGCGGCGTACCTCCGCCCGTGAAATGTGAGCTATTCTCCCACGCCCTGTCCGCCGACCGTCCGCCGCCATGAATGGCTTCTATCCCAGACAGCAGCAATATGGAGGCGGCGATACGCAGGATGCTGGCCAAAATATGATGGGAATGATGGGTGGCGCGCCCATGCCAGCTACAAACGACTTGGGTCCGCAATCTTTTGACGGCGTCGGCGCCTCCAACGACAAGTCAATTCGTCGAAGGAGCATGCCCACGTCTTATAGAGGCTCTCAAGCCGTCGACATTTCGATGCGAAGAATGACAATGATGGAGTTCACCGACCCGTCGCCCGCCGTTCCCATCAATGGCTTCACCTTCGATCCCGCCACCGCTGCTGGTTTCGACACCACCATGACCACCGACCTGTCTGCCGAAATGAACGGAATCCCTCGCGACCGACGCGCCTCTCAAGCCGACCTGTCCATAAATACTCAACACCCTAGCCAAGCCATGTACGGTTCAATGGTTCAACCTGGTTCCGCGTTTGGATCGTCCATGACCATCAACACATCCCTAGACATGGATCCAAGCAGTCCTTACATTACTTCAGGCATACAACTACCTATGGACCTCAACATGATGGGTAATGACTTGTCAGCAGTCGACATGTTCGGAACACAGGCCTTTGAATCTCCAATATTGGGTTCGCCTATGCAAACGAACTTTGCGGGATCTATGATGGGTCCAGCACAAGATCCAGGTGGAGGAATGGCCAACCGCTCGAGAAATTCCATTCTGCACTCTATCGACACCAACGTGGCTCCAGACTTTCGTTTGCCTGGTTCCGGTACAACAAACCAGGAAGGAAGTGCTCAGCCTTCGACGGCCGGGACAAGCGCTTCAGATGGCCAGCAGACTGCACAAATGTCTAGAATCCAGTCCCAAGTTATACCACCGACCCTAAACACCAGCTCTTTTGCTCCTCAGACAGCTCTTCCCAGCGCCGCCGCTCCCGAACTTATCGGCGGAGCTGCGCTACCCTGGTCAATACCGTCTGGTCAGTATTCTCATTTCACATTTGCCTGGTATTTGAATTGAATATCCACTTTCAACGGTGGTCGTGTCCACGGAGCAGCTTAATTTCCTTTTATTGCAACGAATACAGAACTTACTCTCCCTATAGGAGGATGGCCTTCAGCGATGTACCATCGCCCACACATGGAAACAACACGGTTCAAGGATGTATACGCTCCAAGTGGCTTTGACTTGCTCAATATCCTTGTGAGTTGTTTCCCAGCTTTCCTGCCAAACCTCGACATAACTGAATGTGACATAGATGCGTGTCGCAACACGGCCGAATCCTCAGATCCAAATTGGCGCTGTCGATCTATCCTGTGCTTTCGTCGTGACTGATGCCAAAGAACACGACAACCCAATAGTCTACTGCTCTGAAAGCTTCGAAAGATTGACGGGATACTCGAGACATGAGATCCAACACCAAAACTGCCGCTTTCTCCAGTCTCCAGATGGTAAGGTGGAAGCCGGTGTGAAACGGAAATATTGCGATGATGACGCTGTTCTTTACCTTAAGAATGCCATTAATACTCGAACGGAGGCACAGATTAGTCTCATCAATTACCGGAAAGGTGGTCAGCCTTTTATGAACTTGCTTACCATGATTCCCATTTTCGATGAAAGTGGCAACGTTACCAACTTTGTAGGCTTCCAAGTCGACCTTGTTGAACGCCCACAAGCAATCAACTCTAAGAATCCAGGTGAGTGGACATGATCCGTAGGCTTAATTTTCACAACACTCATAAGGCATAGATGGGACATACTCTGTAAACTATCAACGGCAGGCTGACCTACCGGGTTACTACCTTCACACTCCAGAAACGAACTTACTCGCCGAATACAGTCAAACCGTTCCTAGAGATGAAGTTTCCGCTGTTCTTTCAACTATGAGTTCGGGTGAAAACGAGCTGTCGAAACGTATCATGGACAAAGTGCTTCTCGAAAACTCCGATGATGTCATCCACGTTCTATCCCTGAAAGGCCTCTTCCTTTATCTATCACCAGCTTCACGACGAGTCCTCGAATATGAACCAAGCGAATTGGTCGGCACCGCGCTATCGTCTGTTTGTCATCCCAGTGATATCGTGCCAGTTACGAGAGACTTGAAAGACACATCGAACAGCTCATCCGTGAGCATTGTGTTCCGCATCCGAAGGAAACGAAGCGGGTATATGTGGTTCGAGAGCCATGGTTCGCTTCATACCGAGCAAGGCAAGGGTCGTAAATGTATAATCTTAATCGGCCGTGAACGGCCAGTGTACACGTTGAGCAAGAGAGATATCTACGCTGCGGGTGGTATTGGTGAGCATGAGCTTTGGACGAAGATGTCAACCACGGGCATGTATCTGTTCGTCTCCTCCAACGTGCGATCGTTGCTCGATCGTCAGCCTGAAGAACTTGTTGGGACAAACATACAGGCCATGATGCGACCCGACTCAAAACAAGAATTCGGACGTATCCTGACGATAGCTCTTGCTGGCAAGAGTTGTTCAGTGAAGCATGAGATGACAAACAGGAAGGGCCAGGTCATTCAAGCATTCTCTTGGATCTATCCTGGAGATGCTACCGAAGGGCAGAAGCCTACTTTCTTAGTCGTGCAGACACGCCTCATCAAATATCACCGCGGGCAGGGAGCACAACGACCAAACACCTTGCCAAAGCAGGAGCACAATTCTGCCGGGTCCATTCCGTCTGCAACTTCCAGCACCTTAATCAATATTAGCAACGAGGCTGCACCATCGTTGTCAATGTCAATTGGCTCCAATCAACTTGATCAGAACTATCAATCGACAGTGGGCTACCCCGTCACACACGCAGGTCAAAATGGCCTTGCTATCGGGAGACAGGATGCAAGCCTGGCGTCTGAGGACAATGTTTTCGACGAACTCAAAACGACGCGAAGCAGTAGCTGGCAGTTCGAGCTACGGCAAATGGAGAAGCGCAATAGAATTCTCGCCGAGGAGGTGCAGAATCTCATGTCAGCGAAGAAGAAGCGAAAGCGAAGACGAGGTGCCGGCCTGATGCAGAAGGATTGCGCGAATTGCCACACTAAACATACTCCTGAGTGGAGAAGAGGGCCTAGCGGCAATAGGGATCTTTGCAATAGCTGCGGCCTGAGGTGGGCAAAGCAGGTACTAGCAACTGACACTTGAAGATCAATACCACGAGGTACTGACATTCACAGAACGGGCGCGTGTCTCCTCGAACCTCTTCGCGTCGCTCAGCACAGAGCGACAAGGCAAGTAAAGCGAGTGCTTCGCCTCTCAGCGATCAACATACGGGAAACAATCCCACGTCTATGAACTACGCGGATTCTGACTTCAATCAACAACAAATCATATCCATGCCTCCTCCAGCAATCCTAGCATCTGCTACGGAAATGAGTGCCTCAACAAGTCCGCGGCATTCAAATCCAGTCGGCCATGTTCTGGCCGTGGGCGGCAATACGCAAGCCAAGGCCAGCGGCGTCCCGCTGAAGATTGAAGAAGTCATGGAGCCGAAGTAGTCGCGACGTATTGCCTACTACTTCCCTAATTGCACCGACCCGACAATCGTTCGCCGGTCTTCTCCGGATTTTCTCTTTTAGCTCGGAGACCCAAGACCATGTTTCTCATGTTCAATTCTACGGATACCCAAGTTACGAGACACACGATACCCTAGGCATTAGATTGGGTTGAGTTTTGATTATTCTGTTACCGTCGCTTTGGGCATTACTTTAGCTCAAGCGCAACGACTTTCGCAAAACGAAACACGATTTTTTGACGGCTTTACTACGCATTTGGACTGGCTTGGGCTTGGAAGGGCGTTTTGGGTTGGGCTTTTCAAGTTCAAGATCGATCTCTGATTTTCGCGATACACCTTACATATTGTCTAACATGTATGGCATGTGCTTGGTAGCTGCGTTGTTGATCACGTTTGGGGTTTATGGCTTTCTGAGTGATGATCTTGTTCATGGGTGTATGTTGTAGCTGGATTTGCAATCCAGGCGGTTTACTTTGATTCGTTGCATCACATGCCGTAGCTGGACAATCTCTGTGGCTTCTCAATAGGCGACAAAATGCAAAATCGATTTCTGGATTACTCTAAGGGCTTCCCAGTCGTGATGTCGTGGTCTAGAGTTCTCATCTTCATCTCAGATCTTTATGTCGGCGTTTCGGGCGCGACTATCACTACCTAGTACCCAGTACGCACTAATCATGACCTCATTGTTCAGGTTCAATTGACGCTGAGCTTACAGGACAAGCTAGGAGGCTCAAAAACCAATCGAGAACGCTGTTCTAGACCGTTACAGCACATTTGACGCCCATCCGATGATCGTCGTCCATATGGGAAAGTATCGCATGACCCTCCAAGCAGCGGAGGCACCAGGATCAGAAGCTCGACGAAGTAGCAGTACTCGCCCATTCCGTTATGGGCACAGATCCAGATGCAGTCCTTACCCCTTTTCTTCCAGAAGGGCCGAAATGCAGGAAGCACCTTTGTCTGGGTCGCAGGGCCGAGCCAGAACGGGAGGGCTTGCAGCGAACGTTTCAGCCACCAACCTGCGGAACCTTCTGAAGTCCGGAGATTTTTGTAGTGTTCGCGTGCCGTTATCACGTCCATCCAGTTAAAAGGGGCACTTTGCAGTCTCTACAAGCCGTGAATAGAGCCGGGACCTATGATGAGAGCTTTAAAATTTTTGCATTGGATGCTGTGCCGCCGAACGTCTGACGTGAATACATCAGCAGAAGAGTCTGGGGACAGAGTCAAGGGCGCAGACGTTATCAAACCCGGCAACACATCAGGGGCACGTACACGCGGGGTGGCAGCAATAGAAGCAGGACCATATCGCATACGAATCGCAATGCCATGTCTGATGTTTGCATAGCATAGATGTGCAGACAGCCTCTATGCTGACAGTAGTTCAGTAAGCAACGATTGAATCAGTTGCATGTTGATGGAGGACGCATCCTTCCTGCTCACTTGCTCATCCTTCTACTCGAACTTTACTCTCTCCCTCACACTCTCACTCAAGATCCCCTTTCTCACTCTCCAAAACACGCTTCCTCGCTTCCAAGCCGCTAGTTCTAGCATTCCGTGGCGCGATACTGCAGACATCAGATCCCCTGGATCGAGAATAGCCCACTTCTGCTCTGGAGCTCGGGCAACCTTCCTCTTTTCACTTTTTCTGTTTGCTGCGCCGCACATCAACCTCCATTTCACCGCAATCCTTCAGCACAAGCCACGCTACTACCTTTGATCAACACTCTTCTGGCGGGAAAGAGGATAGGTTTTGAGTGGCTATCGCCCAATTGAACGTGTACCAGCGCACACCAAACACCGTAACCTGCGTCTCACGGTGACATCCATCAGCGAGTAGAATAAGATGGACGATGATAACCGCATCTCAATCACTGTATGCGGCGACGGAGGATGCGGTATGTCCATTGACTGTCATCTTCGGTCAATTCAAGCAGAATCGCTAATCTCTATCTTCAAACAGGTAAATCCTCCATCACACTGCGGCTAGTCCGTAGCCAGTGGACATCTGAGTGAGTACAAGCTCCATCCCACGCTGTAAATGTCTCTAGCTAACAAAGACGCCCATCAGATATGATCCCACGATTGGTACGTATAGATTGTTGAACACCACGGACCCTCCTCCTGTCTCTGCAGCCACTGCCTAGTACCGTGCCGGCGATTCCTTTTCAGTCGCATTGAGTCCGCAGGCGAGCAATTCACCGCTCGCTCTTCCCACGCCGCACTGCTACACACACGGACGACTCCTTCTCACACCAGCGGGTACTTTTCAGTGCGAGCTTAGAAGAACCATCCGAAGCAGCACAATCAACGTTGGCACCCGGCTCACGATTCTAAACGCACCTCCTGCTCAAGACTCTAAACGCACTGCCTGCTCGACGAGAAACCTTATGTCACTGTAGCAGCGAATGCTCGGAACACTTTCAATTGCCTAGAAATCACCAATTCGCAAGCAGCGTCTCGAATCCGCACTAACAAGCTCACAGAAGACTCCTACTCGGTGACGCGCACCATCGACGGCCGAACCTACCACCTCAACCTGACGGACACAGCGGGCCAAGAAGAGTACCGGGGGCTGTGGGCGGCGTCGAACCTGCGCAGCGACGCGTTCCTGCTGGTGTACGACATCACCAACGGCTCGACGCTGGAAGCGCTGGGCTACTTCCACGAGCTGATCGCGATGGAGGAGGAGCAGCGAGCGGACGCGGGCGGCGTCGCCCCCGTCAAGATCGTCGCCGGCAACAAGTGCGACCTGCAGAGCCAGCGCCAGGTCAAGGCGTCCGAGGGCCTCGCCTGGGCCAAGACCCGCGCTTGCGGCTTCATGGAGACCTCCGCCCGCGACATGGTCAACGTCGAGGAGACCTTCGCGCTCATCGTGCGCCGCGTCGTCGACGCCCGCCGCCGCCACCAGAGCGGCGAGGGCGGCGCTCCTGACCCTGCGGCGGCCGGCCCGCCGCCGCCGTTCTCCGCTGCCCGGGATGGCCGCGCGCCCGCCAGGGTCGTGCTCGACGAGAAGCCAGTCACCACCATCGACCCGCGCAAGATGCAGCTGCGGCGCCAGCAGTACAAGGGCAGGTTCTGGAGCCGGCTGAAGTGCTGGTAGAGACGGGCGGAGGAGCTTTTCGATGCGTGCGCGCTCTAGACTTTGATTCCCCTGTACGATACGGGAGGTGGCACGGCGAGGTAGAAGGGCGGAGGCATGCAGCGCCGAGGCTTCAGCTGTCCATCCATCTTTTCTTACGCTGGCGTCCGATGGGTTGGGAGCTCTGCATACACCCTCGCGGGCTCCTGGAAACATTCACTTTGCATGGCGTTTATGGGCGTTTTTGCGATGGCGTGGGCTTTTCTCCGTCATCGTTGTGATGGCGCTCGTACATTTTACTTGCAGTTGCAATCAAGTAAAGGTCAGTATTTGACCTATCCTCTCGACCAGCTTATGAACCCGCGAGAGCAGAAATGTGATCAGTGAGAACCTGAATACGACTCCAATGTGGTGAGCGTTGGGACAGCTAAGTGACGTCTGCGAGTGTGATCTAAAGTTACACCAATTGCCATTGGAAGAAGACTCGTCGGGCCAAACCGCATGCCGATCGTTGCAAGACAGCTTAGGCAATTCCGACGCCGTCGCATTGAACATGCCGCGGGAAGGGAACGGAGACTACAGTCGACAAGAACCAAACACATAACACTAAAACGATGATTGTCTGCTCTCTAATGACATCTTGCTCTCTGGTATGGCGAAACGTCCCTAACGCTAAAAGCGGTATATCGGACGATTGATCAGAACTCTGCCTCCAAACCGCCGTACAATCACAGCATCCCGAGCGCCGCGAAGCAACACAACACAACCACGCTCGTTACGCCGATGCCAACTTTTGCAGAATCGCCCGTCTTGCTCGTTGTTTTGGCCACCGCCCCCGTCAAGCTTGGCGTTGAGGAAGGTGAGAGACCAACGGCCACCAGCGAGCTCTTCGCAGACGACATCGACGTGGGAGTCGCACTCGCAACTACGATGGTGGAGTACGACGCCGAGCTTACACTTCCAGCACCTGTCACTACCACACCATTACTTCCCGCGCTCAGCACCTCTCCACCAGGCAGTGTGACCGGATCGCCACCGACTGTAGCAGTTTTCCCCCCGACGACAACGAGCGTCGCCTGGGCGTTGGTGGACTGGATGGCGGTGAACGTTGTCGCGCCGAGAGTGAAGACTGCGCCGATCTCAGGCGCAGGGCCAGCGCCAGAGCCAGCGCCGGGCGGGTCCGGGCTGTTGCTAGATAGGACCAGCCCGTCGCCGCCGAGAGACAATATCGCGCCGCCCGTAGTGAGGGCCTAGCCGTCGGATGTGAGGGTCTAGGCGCCAACAACAATGGCAGGGGAACCATTGGCGTCGATCGAGCTCGTGGCGGTTATCGTGTATCCGTTTACTGTGAGAACGGCGGTTGCCGGCGCATACCCCCCAGACACAGACGACCCAGGCGCAAAATAGACGGTGCTCTCGTCGTTTCCGACCGGCCCAATGGGGTCTGGTACGGAAAGTGAGGCGTTGGGATCCGAGTCGTCGAGAACGGTGACAACTTCTGACGGACTTGGTGATGCGCTCTCAGAGTATGCTGAACCCAACCCCAATGCAACGGAGGTACCGATGCTTCCTAATACACCAGTGGTGGTCGAAGTTACGGCTTGGGCGTACGACGCAGTTGTCGGTGGTGCCGTGACGGCGCTCCCTCCCGCAGGAGGCGAGGCTGGTGTGGTTGCTGCAGCAAGTCCTGTGTTTGAAGCTGTAAGGGCATCCACCGGTATGAGATACGTAGGTGGGTCGTATATGCCCTCATAATAGAAGCTGCAACCCGACCACTCCGGGTACTTGTCATAGAATTCGGTCGGGTACACAAGCTGAGGCGCGTACATGTCTTCGACGATCGTGTAACAGAATGGATATGCTACAAAGTTACCATAGTACCTGGCGCATACGCTAATACCCTCGTATGCGAGGATAGGCACATGGTTTGGTAACAAGTCCGCGAAGTTAAATGAGTAGATATCATCAAGATTGAGGCCAGGGGTTGTTCCTCGATAAGACTGCAGATTGCTTGACGGAACGGTCAGAACGTCTCCTTGACTCGTTATCGTTCTGTCTGCCTCGATGAAACTGATCACTGGGTAGCTAAGGTAGCAATTCTCGTCCGAAGTGATGTTTTTGCCGAAGGCAGAGGCAATTGGAGCGACATTCGCGGCACTGGCAGTGATGTCAATTGGATTCGGATAGACGCAGAGGTCCTGCGAAGCAAGTGTGACGGGCCAACTGTTGTTCTTGTTAGGTTGTATCTCCGATCTGGGTCTGTGAGGAAAGCAGCAACATACTATGCGAGCTGGACGGTTGGGACGGATATCCAGCATAGAGCGGTTGAGGGGTATGCGAATTCTGTCTTGCAAAAAACGGACGGTGAGGCATTGAGATTAAATGATCCACCAGTCCACATAGCGTTACTAGACGCTACACTCAGCGATGCACAATCCGTAGGAGCAATTTCGCAATTCGGAGGCGGCGTGGGATAGAAAAGCGTGGTGGTCTCAAGGTCCACAGTGCCAGTCTCGTATTCCCATATCTCAGTGGTGACGAAGGTGATGATGGAGACAATGATGGGTGACGGTTCAATTATCGACTCCGACATGATTGTGTAAAGCGTTCCATCACTATGCGATAGTTTGGTATTGGTAATTGTGCTGGTGCTTGGGCTTAGAAAAGCTCGAGGGAATCCATCGCAGAGCGTAAACGTCGAGTAGATGGTGCTAGTCTCCGTGTCTATGTCGGAGGTAGTAATCGTTGGTCCATCCACCGAGCTAAACCAATCCATAGAGGAGTTGAACCAGTTCGCCCATGCCAGGTAGCAGCTCTCAATTGCCGCGCTGCCACTGACATAGCCGGTCGTCGCGGCAGCGCTTAGATCTGTCGATGAAGGTGATAATATGTCACTCGTGCTCGCAGAAGCAGCAACTGTAGATGCTATTCGCCGTCAGATCTTGGTCTAGCATGCAGAATCTTCACGTACTCGAAACAAATGCACCAGAAAGCAAAATTAAAGAAAAGGACAACATGTTTGTTTGTTGGGTGGTATAGCTGGACGCCATGGAGAAGAAATAAGATCTATCATGAGGCATGCTGAATCTTGTGTGACTAAAATATGCGGTTCATAGTTCATTCGAGCATACTCTATTGTATGTAAAACCTGATACTGACCTGCGTGGAGTGAATTCTGCAGTATGCTTCTGCGGGCGCATGTTGCGGTCCGTTTTGGGAAGGTCAGGTGTACACCGGCCCGCTCGCTCTAGGTTCAGATCGTGTGCTAAGATGAATCTGTTCGACTTTGGAGTTGATGCGAACCGCTTTATCGGCTAGGTTCAGCATAGTGGAGGGACATGCCAAAGGTAGCCCCATTTCGCGTGCGCTCCACTAGAGTACCCGGATAAGTTAGTCGCTCGTCGCGAATGCCACTTAGCAGAAGGACGCCGTCAGGTAGTAGACATTGCCTTAACGGAAGCATCGTGGCGCAATTATGGGCAACGGAATGTGGTTCTGAACGGTTCCCATTCGCCGAGAGGAAATGCGGTCCAAATGTGGCTGTTCGCCGTAAGCGTATGTCAGGTTTATACGACAAGAGCGCAAGACGGCTTTCCGTAAGTGGGATGAAGGATGAAGATCTTGTGATCTGCTGTAGCCGAAATCACGGATATCTCTTGGTGTCGTGCCTACAGCCACGAAGTTGGCGTCCTGTATTTGCTCAGAAACGAAGAAAGAGCAGACACGATTCGATCCTGGCTCTTACGGAAGCCGGATTGCATACGGTGGTGCATTGGAAGCGACCTAAAGCCGCTTTTTAGGCAAAGAGTGATAAGTACAGTACAATCGATCGTAGTTGGCAGGATATGACCTTGTTTTGGGAAAATCCAATTGGCGTGAGCCGAATATCCCTACAACAAGCTCAATGTGTATGTAAGTCTGAGAATTCAGACACATACGATAGTGTTTTCCAATGACGCGGGCAATGTTGTTCTCAGTTTATGACTACGGCAGCGTAATCTATCGTAATTTCACATCACACCATCCATCGTCGACGTAAAAGCAACGGTGTGGCTTTTAAGACCAACAATGAGTAAGCAACTAATACCCCGCCGGCGCGTATCCGTTTGCTGTCGGGCGACAGATCATGAAAAAGAATGCATGTTCGATTGAATGAACTTTGACGCCGCGATGAAGTACCATATGACTGAATTCGTGGGGAAAGCGAAGTCTGTAGGCCTGCCTGGGTACGACGAATCGCACTCGCTCCGTACAAGCACACCACCACACTCTATGCGAGCACAGTTCTCTGCGCTCCTCACTTAACAACGAGACGGAGCGGATATCAGCCACCCAAGAAAACCCCATTCTTTTGATTTGTCTACTAGACTACGAAAAACTATTCCCATTGACCTGCTAGATGCTATGCCTACATATAGGCCACCAGCAAGATCGAAGAAGCGAAGATAACCCCCACCATGCGTATAATTAGAAGAGAAGCGAAAACCGGTGTTTTGTCTAGCTAGCCTAGTAATTCAACCCTCGGCACGTAACGCAAATCTACCCGATCCTGATGTTCTACTCACGCGTCAGTTCATGTGTACTGATGTACATTCAAATGGGATTGCTTACCTTAGCTCAGTTCCAGTTCGAGTCTGAAGGCCCATCTCTATCGTGCTCGTTGTCCCAATGCTTGTCATCCCAATGGTCATCGTCCCAATGGTCATCGTCCCAATGCTTGTCGTCCCAGTGCTTGTCTTCCCAACGTCCAGGACCATAGCCGTAGCCCCATGGCGGCGGGTAAGCTGGCACGGAGGATGACGCGTGCACGGAGGACGACACTGAACTAACCCTAGTAGACAGCGTCGTCGGCGTGGGTGTAGCAACGCTACGGCTACTGCTCGAAGTATCTACTGGGCTGACCGGAGTGCTTGAAGAGTGTGCGGCCGATGAAGTCGGGCTCCAAGAATAGTAACCGCCCGGGGCTGATGACTTTGTGCTTGGCGTTGGCGTCGAGGTCGAGCCGCTCTTTACGGATGATGAAGATCCAATGATGGGGCTACCGGGGGTGCTTGAAGAGTGGGGCGCCGATGAAGTTGAGCTCGAAGAATGATAAACGACTGGAGTTGACGACTTCGTGCTTGGCGTTGGCGTTGAGGTCGAGCTGCTCTTCACGGATGATGAAGATCCAATGATGGGGCTACCCGGGGTGCTTGAAGAGTGGGACGCCGATGAAATCGAGCTCGAAGAATGGTAAACGACTGAGGTTGACGACTTCGTGCTTGGCGTTGGCGTCGAGGTCG
>Ga0335072_10000176_pt1 | contig 138989 bp, 145 predicted proteins | sample Lox_Sample_21_FD_206725 | JGI IMG/M metagenome (GOLD analysis project Ga0335072, IMG submission 206725) | Soil microbial communities from Loxahatchee National Wildlife Refuge, Florida, United States - Lox_Sample_2.1 | ecosystem: Environmental > Terrestrial > Soil > Wetlands | place: USA...
GGGCGTTGTCTTGCAGGCGTGGGACACGCGCTTGGGCTCCCTCCCCTGCGTGCAGGGGAGGGTTGGGGAGGGGTAAAGCAATCTTGCGTCGAGGCAAGTAAGAGCACCCCCTCCCAGCCTCCCCCTGCAAGCAGGGGGAGGGGCATTGGCTTGCAGGCGTGGGACGCGCGCTTGGACTCCCTCCCCTGCGTGCAGGGGAGGGCTGGGGAGGGGTAAAGCAATCTTGCGTCGAGGCAAGTAAGAGCGGCCCCCCTCCCAGCCTCCCCCTGCAAGCAGGGGGAGGGGCATTAGCTTGCAGGCTTGGGGCGCGCCGCTTCCATCAACGCGACAAAAGTGCGCGTATGCAATGACGCCGCATCGAAGCCTTCCGGTAAAAGCCCGGCAATTTCCAACATCACTGCGCCATGCAGCGCCGCCCATACCTGATGCCCGAGAATCGGCGCGTCGGCCTGGATCGTGCCTTCTTCGATCATCACGCGGGTGTCTGCGCAGATGCAGCGCCACAGCCGTGCATGCGCACGGCTGTATGAAGGATCGTCGCGGTGGGTCTGGGGGTATTCGAACATCAGCCGGTACGTGGCGGTGTCCCCGCGTGCAAAATCGATGTACGCGTCGCGCACGTTGCGGCTGCGCGTGCGGCCGTCGCCGGGCGTGTCCAGCGCGTTTTCCAGCGCCTGGGCGAGGCGATCGAAACCGCGCGTGCGGATCGCGGTGATGATCGCTTCCTTGCTGTCGTAGTAGCGATACAGCGTCATGGTGCCGCAGCCCAGTTCGGTCGCCAGGCGGCGCATGGTGACCGCCGCCGGGCCTTCTTCCACGAACAGCTTGGCGGCCGCCTGGCAGATGCGTGCGCGGAAGGCTTCGGTTTCGGTGTCGCTTAATGCTTTGGGCACGTCAGATCCGGATCAGTGTGTTGCCGGCGCATTCAGCGTTTTGCGGAAAAACGCCAGCGCATCGGCCTGGAGCTGCGCGTGCACCTTCAGGCGATCCACGCCGGGCGGGTCGCTGCAGATGACGGGGTCGTCCTTGGCCAGCGCCGCCGTGCACGGATCGATGAAGACCCAGTGATCGGCACCATGCACCACTTTGACGCCGACGAGCGTCTTCATCCACGGGCGAATGCGCGCGGCGTTTTCGGAAGGGCGCAGCACATGATCGGCGTCGCCGTAATACAGGAACACGGGACGGTCGATTTTCTCGATACCGGACTGATCGAAAATCAAGCTCAACGGCGCCATCACGAAGGCGGCCTTGACGCGCGGATCGTCGGTATTGCCCCAGCGCTTGAGGTCGTCCTGGATCTTGCCTACCCATTGCTCCATCGTCAGGCCCTGGCTGCGCGCCTGGGCGCGGTACTTGTCCGCGTCGTGGCAGACATCGCTGTCTTTGGGAAACCGCGCGCAGTAATCGATGAAGCGCGCAAACTGGGGCACTGCGCCCACCAGCAGCAGGGTGGTGTAGCCGCCGGCCGAAAAGCCGGCGACACCGATGCGGTTGGCGTCGATCAAGGTTTTCCATTGCGGATCGGCAAGCAGCATGTCGATGGTGGCCTTCACCTGGATCGGCCGTCCGACCAGCACCGGCGAATGGCCCACGCCGCTGGTGTCGTGGAAGTTGTCTTTCGGATGTTCCAGCGTGGCGACCACGAAGCCGTGGCTGGCCAGATACGTGGCCAGCTGGTTGTGGCCCAGGTCCGAGCCGCCGTTGCCGTGCGAAATCACCACCAGCGGCTTGGCGCCCGGCACGGGCGGCGCATTGCGCGTGGCGTGGACGTCGTACGGGCCCACCGTGGTGATGCCCTTGGCCTGCGCCGAGGGATAAAACACGTAGCCCGGCGTGGTGCCGCCGTTGACAGGGTCGGGAATAGTGATCGCATGAAAGCCCACGCCGCTGACAGCCTGCGCAAAGAGCAAGGTAGGGGCGATCAGTAGCGTCAGCGCCAGCCAACGCCGGATGTAGGCCAAACCGGAATATGCGAACTTCATGCGGAACCCTCCGTCCGAGATGATTGCGTACGACGTACGGTACACTGTACGCAAGTGGCCGCGCAAGTGTCGCCGGTGGCCGCAAACACCCCTGGCCATTACACTTTCAAGACTCTCACCCCCGCTGCTATCTCACGAGGCTCGAATGTTCCCCAAGACCGACACGATCGCCGGCTATGACGACGAACTGGCCAAGGCCATTGCCGACGAAGCCCGCCGCCAGGAAGACCACGTCGAGCTGATCGCCTCGGAGAACTACGCCAGCCCGCGGGTGCTGGAAGCGCAGGGTTCGGTACTCACCAACAAATACGCCGAAGGGTATCCCGGCAAGCGCTACTACGGGGGCTGCGAATACGTGGATGTGGCCGAGCGCCTGGCGATTGAACGCTTGAAGCAATTGTTCGGCGCCACCTATGCCAACGTGCAGCCGCATTCGGGCTCGCAGGCCAACCAGGCGGTGTATTTCGCGCTGCTCAATCCCGGCGACACCATCCTGGGCATGAGCCTGGCGCATGGCGGCCACCTGACGCACGGTGCCAAGGTAAACATCTCCGGCAAGCTGATGCATGCCGTGCAATACGGCGTCAACGAACACGGCCTGGTCGATTACGACGAAGTCGAGCGCCTGGCCGTGGAACACAAGCCGAAGATGATCGTGGCCGGTTTCAGCGCCTACTCGCAGGTGATGGACTGGGCGCGCTTTCGCGCCATCGCCGACAAGGTCGGCGCCTATCTGTTCGTGGACATGGCGCACGTGGCCGGCCTGATCGCCGCGGGCGTCTATCCGAACCCGGTGCCGCACGCGCACGTGGTCACCTCCACCACGCACAAGACCCTGCGCGGCCCGCGCGGCGGTTTCGTGATCGCCAAGGACGCCGGCGAAGAGCTGGAAAAGAAGCTGCAGTCCATCGTGTTCCCCGGCATCCAGGGCGGCCCGCTGATGCACGTGATCGCCGCCAAGGCCGTCGCGTTCAAGGAAGCGTTGGAGCCGTCGTTCAAGGACTACCAGGCGCAGGTAGTGAAAAACGCCAAGGCGATGGCCAAGACGCTGATCGAGCGCGGCTACAAGGTCGTTTCCGGCGGCACTGAAAACCACCTCATGCTGGTGGACCTGATCGGTCGCGAAGTGACCGGCAAAGATGCCGAAGCGGCGCTCGGCAAGGCGCATATCACGGTCAACAAGAATGCCGTGCCGAACGATCCGCGCTCGCCCTTCGTCACCTCCGGCCTGCGCGTGGGCACGCCCGCCGTCACCACGCGCGGCTACAAGGAAGCGGACGTCGTCGAACTCACGCACTGGATCTGCGACGTGCTCGATGCGCCGACGGATGAATCGGTGATCAAGGCCGTGGGCGAGAAGGTTGCCGCGCAGTGCAAGAGGTTCCCGGTGTATGCCTGAGGCCATGGCCATGGCCATGCAGGCGCTGCGCGTAGGATTGATCGGCGATCGCGACGACAGCGTCGTTGCGCACCGGGCGATCCCGCTGGCGCTTGCGATGGCTTCCGCGGCGGCGGCGATACCGGTTGAGGTGCGCTGGATCGGCACCGATACCGTTGGCCGCGGCGAAGCGCTCAACGGCCTGGACGCGCTATGGTGCGTGCCGGCCAGCCCTTACCGCAGCATGGATGGCGCGCTTGCCGCCATCGGCCATGCCAGGGAAGCGGGGGTTCCGTTCCTGGGCACCTGTGGCGGCTTTCAGCACGCGGTGATCGAGTACGCCCGCAACGTACTGGGCTGGGCCGACGCCGAACACGCCCAGACCGCGCCGGACGCCGCCCGGCCGGTGATCGTGCCGCTGCTGTGCGGATTGGTCGAAGTGCAGGACCGGGTGCACTTGTTGCCCGGTTCGCGTATCGCGGCCATCTACGGCACCGATGCGATCCAGGAGGGTTACCACTGTCGCTACGGCCTGGGCAGCGGCTTTCGCGAGGCGCTTGCCGGCCGGAACTTGCGCATTACCGCCGTGGACGATCAGGATGATGCCCGTGCACTGGAATTGGACGGCCACCCGTTTTTCATCGCCACCCTGTTCCAGCACGAGCGCGCCGCATTGAACGGCGTCTGTCCGCCGCTTGTGACGGCATTCCTGCAAGCGGCCAGCCAGATGCGCATCGGGAAGGCAGCCTGATCCATGCATTGTCCTTTTTGCCAGCATGAAGACACCCGCGTGATCGATTCGCGCCTTGCCGAAGACGGCGCCACCGTGCGCCGGCGGCGCGAGTGTCCCAAATGCGGCGAGCGCTTCAATACTTTTGAAACGGCCGAATTGAAGTTGCCGGCGATTGTGAAAAGCGGCGAGCGGCGAGAGAGTTTCGACGAGCGCAAGTTGCGCACCAGCTTCGAACGCGCGCTGCAAAAGCGTCCGGTGGCAAGCCACGATGTGGATGCCGCCGTGCGTGCGGTGATCGACGACCTGCGCAAGAGCGGTGAGCGCGAAGTACCCTCGCGTCACGTTGGCGAACTGGTGATGCGCGAACTGAAAAAGCTCGACCAGGTGGCCTATGTGCGTTTTGCCTCGGTCTATCGCAAGTTCGAGGACGTGCACGCGTTCCGCGAGGAGATCGAAAAGCTGGAGCGCGATCTGCCGGGGTTGGAGAATCTGCAACTGTCGCTGCTGGGCGATGCGGCAGCCGCGGCGGCGGTGAAGCGGCATCGCAAGAACTGAGCGCCGCGCGAAGCGGTTGCGTAGCGTTTACCCCTGGATCAACAGCGCTTCAACGTCACTCCGGCCTTCGCCGCCATGACGTTGAAGACGGCTTGAAGCGTCCATGGCAGGCTAACCCAGCGTCTCCAACCAGGCCTGGTCCGACCCTTCTTCCACGCCCTCAAACAAGAACGTGGACAAGTACCGCTCTCCGGTATCGGGCAACATCGCCAGAATCACGCTGTCTGGTTCGGCCGTCTGGGCGTACTTGAGCGCCGCGGCCACCGTGGCACCGGCGGAAATGCCCACAAAAATGCCTTCTTCCTGGGCCAGCCTGCGCGAGGTGTCGCGTGCGAGCACCTCATCGACCGGTACATCCAGGTCGAACACGTGGCGGTTGAGCACTTCGGGCACGAAGTCCGGCGTCCAGCCCTGGATCTTGTGCGGCTGCCACGGCTCATCCTTCAGCAGCGATGCGACGGCGGGTTCGCAGACGACGATCTTCACTTCCGGCCGCGCCAGTTTGAGCATCTCGCCGACACCCGTCAGCGTGCCGCCGGTGCCCCAGCCGGTGACGAAGGCGTCCAGCCGGCGTCCGGCAAAATCGCGCAGGATCTCCGCCGCGGTCGTGTTGCGGTGGTAGGCGGGGTTGGCGGGGTTCTGGAACTGCCGGGCCAGGAACCAGCCATGTTTTTCCGCCAGCGCCTGGGCGCGCTTGACCATGCCGCTACCGCGCTCGGCGGCGGGCGTCAGGATCACTTTGGCGCCGTACGCGCGCATCAGCTTGCGCCGCTCGACCGAGAACGAATCGCTCATCACCGCCACGAAGCGGTAGCCACGCGCGGCGCAGACCATCGCCAGCGCCACGCCGGTATTGCCCGAAGTGGCTTCGATTACGGTATCGCCGGGTTTGAGCAGCCCCTTCTTCTCGGCATCCAGGATCACGGCGATGGCCAGGCGATCCTTCACCGAACCGCCGGGATTGAAGGCTTCCACCTTCGCGTAAAGCGTCACATGGGCCGGCGCCACGCGATGCAGGCGAACGATGGGCGTGTTGCCGATGGTGTCTAGAATGCTCTGGTGGATCATGGTGGTATCCCGGTCGGAAGCGGCAAGAACCCGCCAAGCGTACTCCTGCCTCGCGCGAGGCGACAAACGCCGGGCGATCGCGCACACTGATCACTTATGAATCGACGTCCAGACGCCTTCGATCGCATCGATCACGCGCATATGGCGCAGGCCCTGTGCCTGGCCGAGCGCGGCCTCTACACCACGCAGCCCAATCCGCGCGTGGGATGCGTCATCGCCGATGGCGAGCGCGTGCTCGGGCAAGGCTGGCACCAGCGCGCGGGCGAGCCGCATGCCGAAGTATTCGCCTTGCGCGAAGCGGGCGAGCGGGCGCGTGGCGCGACGGCCTACGTCACGCTGGAGCCCTGTGCGCATTGGGGCCGCACGCCGCCTTGCGCGGATGCGCTGGTCGCAGCGGGCGTGGCGCGCGTAGTCGTGGCGGCGGAAGACCCGTTTCCGCAGGTCGATGGCCATGGCATGGCCAAGCTGCGCGCGGCAGGCATCGCGGTCCAGACCGGATTGATGCGCGAGGCGGCGCGTGAACTCAATATCGGTTTCTTCAGCCGCATCGAGCGCAAGCGGCCGTGGGTGCGGGTCAAGTTGGCCATGAGCCTGGACGGGCGCACCGCATTGGCCAACGGCGCGTCGGTATGGATCACAGGCGAAGCGGCGCGCGCCGACGTGCAGCGCTGGCGCGCGCGCAGTTCGGCCATTCTGAGTGCCAGCGGCACGGTGCTGGCCGACAATCCGCGCTTGACCGTACGCGGCTTGTCGTCGTCGGAAGGCCGCGAGCCGCCTGCCTACGAACCGCCGATGCGCGTGATCCTCGATCGCCACCTGCGCACACCCGCGGGCAGCCATGTGCTGGATGGCAGTGTGCGGACGCTTTTCTTGCACGCTGCGAGCGCAGCGGTCGATGAGGAACGTTTTACAAACGTCGCGCGTGCGGTCGTCGGCGAAGCCAATGACATGCTCGACCTATACGCCGTGATGGCCCTGCTGGCCGAGCGCGGCAGCAACGAAGTGCACGTCGAAGCCGGCCCCACGCTTTGCGGCGCGCTGTTTGCGGCAGGGCTGGCCGACGAACTGCTGATCTACGTCGCGCCGGTGCTGCTGGGCGATGCCGCGCGTCCGCTGCTGGCGCTGCCGACGCTCACGGACATGGCCGACCGCTGGCACCTGCAGGTGGAGGACTCGCGCCAGGTCGGCGCGGATGGGCGCATCCGCCTGCGTCCCAGGGCGTGAACGCTGAATCTCGCCTGGGCTGCCGACGATCGCCCCGCCCGGTGTTAAACTAAACGAGCCGGTTTTCGGCACTCAACAACAAACGTCTTCAGGGCGGGGTGGAATTCCCCACCGGCGGTAGGGGTGAGTCATCGACCCACCCAAGCCCGCGAGCGCTTCCGGCCCCCGCCGGAAGGTCAGCAGATCCGGTCAAATGCCGGAGCCGACGGTTCACGCTGCAGCGGTTCGCCGCTGGGCGCACAGTCCGGATGAAAGAAGACGGCTGCATGCATCGCGCAAGCGGTGCGTGCGCCTCATGCCTTGGGGCGTTCCCACACCGCTTTGCGTGGAGAACGTTTCATGATCGCTCGTCGTTTCACCCAAGTGGCCGCTTTCGTCCGGGAGGCGCGCTGATGTTTACCGGCATCATTCAAAGCGTGGGCCGCATAGCGCGGCTGGAATCGCGCGGCGGCGACGTGCGCCTGCACGTGGACACCGCCGACCTGGATCTTTCCGATGTGCAACTGGGCGACAGCATCGCCGTATCCGGCGTATGCCTGACCGTGGTGACGCTGGAGGCACGGCAATTCAGCGCGGACGTTTCCAACGAAACGCTGTCGCTCACCACGCTGGGCAAGCATAAGCCCGGCGATCCGGTGAACCTGGAAAAAGCCCTGCGCCTGGCCGATCGCCTTGGCGGGCATCTGGTATCGGGCCATGTCGATGGCGTGGGCAAGGTGGTGTCGATCACGCCCGATGGGCGCTCGCTGCGCTGGACCTTCGAAGTGCCGGCGCCGCTGGCGCGCTACATCGCATCGAAAGGTTCGATCTGCATCGACGGCACGAGCCTGACGGTCAACGAAGTGGCGGGCAACCGTTTTGGCGTAAACCTGATTCCGCACACGGTAGAGCGCACCGCCTTTCATGCGCGTCGCCCCGGCGATGCGGTGAACATCGAAGTGGACGTGGTGGCGCGCTATATCGAGCGGCTGATGGGTGCCGGCGAGGCGCCGCGGCTGGATGAGAATTTCTTGAAACAGCACGGGTTCGCGTGACATTGCACAGCGGATGCCGCTCCTGCGCGCAGGAGCACTTTTTCGCGAGTGCGTGTGACCCCTTCCCAGCCCTCCCCCTCAAGCGGGGAGGGAGTAAAACCTAAGGAACCGACATGGCGTTCAATACCATTCCCGAGATTCTCCAGGACATCCGTGCCGGGCGCATGGTGGTGATCCTGGACGACGAAGACCGCGAGAACGAAGGCGACCTGATCATGGCCGCGCAGATGGTGCGGCCCGAAGACATCAACTTCATGGTGCGCGAAGCGCGCGGGCTGGTGTGCCTGACGCTGACCGAACAGCGCACGCGCCAGCTCGGCCTGCGCCCGATGGTGAGCGACAACACCTCGCCGTATCACACCAATTTCACCGTTTCGATCGAGGCCGCCGAAGGCGTTACCACCGGCATCTCCGCGCACGATCGCGCGCGCACCATCCAGGTGGCGGTGAAGGCCGATGCCAAGCCGCAGGATCTCTCCCAGCCGGGCCACATTTTTCCGCTGACCGCGCAGCCGGGCGGCGTGCTGACGCGTGCCGGACATACCGAAGCCGGTTGCGATCTCGCCGCGCTGGCGGGGCTGGAGCCATCGGCGGTGCTGATCGAAGTGCTGCATGAAGACGGTTCGATGGCGCGTCGTCCCGAACTGGAAGTGTTCGCCAAGAAGCATGGCCTTAAGATCGGCTCCATCGCCGACCTGATCCGCTATCGCCTTGAAACGGAGAAAACCGTCCAGCGCGTCTATGAAGAAGACGTGCAGACCGAGTTCGGCCCGTTCCGGCTGGTCGCCTATCGCGACGCGATCCGTCATGGCCTGCATTTTGCGCTGGTGCGCGGCACGGTCGATGACGGCGCGCCGGTGCTCGCGCGCGTGCACGTGCGCAACACGCTGTCGGATGTGCTGCATCTGCAACGCGACGATCTCGGTCTCACCGTCACGTCGGCATTGCGCCGTATCGCCGACGAAAATCGCGGCGCGCTGGTGGTGCTTTCCGGCGAAGACACGCCCGAAGCGCTGCTGCGTCGCCTCAATCGGCAACCCGCGCAGCAGGCGCCGGAGGAAGTGCAGCAGCAGGAATGGCGCCAGCATGGGCTGGGCGCGCAGATCCTGACCGACCTGGGCATACATCGGCTGCGGGTGTTGGGTACGCCGCGCAAGCTGGTGGGTTTGGCCGGCTTTGGCCTGGAGGTCGTGGAGCACGCGGGCTAGCGACCCGCCGAACGCGGTGGCCGCACACCGTATCGTCACGATTTTGCCTTCTTATTGCCGCGCACTACACCGTCTTCATGGCATGCTCTGTGGCATGGTTCTGTTCCGCTGAAACGAGGTCGAGATGAAAGCCACGGATCTGCTCTTCGCACGCAGGCAAGCCATTGCGGTCAGCCTGACGGCCCTGTCGTTCGCCTGCATGTCCGCTGCCATGGCACAGCAGACGGATGCGTCGCTTACGCCCGATCAGCGCGCGGACAAGATGGTCAAGCGCATGTCGCTCCAGGACATGTACCACATGGTGCAGAGCTACAACACCATGGGGCCGCCGGCGCAGCAGCCGGCGGGCAGCATCGGCGCCGCCGGTTACGTACCGGCGCTGCCCAAGCTCGGCATTCCGGCCCAGCAGCAAAACGATGCGGGCATCGGCGTGCATAACTATCCGCTGGACGTCGGTCCCGGCAAGCAGCCCGATCACGTGCGCGGCGAAGCAGGCAATGCCACGCCCTTGCCTTCGACCCTGGGCATCGCCGCCACCTGGAATCCGCAGATCGCTTACGAGGGCGGACGCATGATCGCCGGCGAAGCGCACGCACAAGGCATCAACGTATTGCTGGCCGGCGGCATCAATCTCACGCGCGAGCCGCGCGATGGGCGCACCTTCGAATACCTCGGCGAAGATCCGCTGCTTGCCGCGCGCATCGACGGCGGCGAAATCCGCGGCATCCAGTCGCAACACGTCATTTCCACCATCAAGCATTACGCGTTGAACGACCAGGAAACCAATCGCCTCACCGTCAGTTCCAACATCGACGAACGCGCGATGCGCGAGTCCGATCTGCTGGCCTTCGAGCTGGCCATCGAAGACGGCCATCCCGGCGCGGTGATGTGCGGCTACAACAAAGTCAACGGCATCTGGAATTGCTCCAACAAGCATCTGTTGAACGACATCCTCAAGGGCGATTGGAAGTACCCCGGCTGGGTGATGACCGACTGGGGCGCCGATCACGGCGTGATGGATGCGATGGACGGCACCGATCAGGTATCGGGCGTCGACCAGAAGTTTGTCAGCCTGGGCAATTCGCAGAGCAGCTTCGGCACTTTGCTGCAGGCTGTGGCCAAGGGCGTCATTGCGCGCAGCCGCCTTGAAGACATGGTGCGCCGGATGCTGCGCTCGATGTACGCGGTGGGTTTGTTCGATCATCCGCCGGTGCTCAAGCCGCTCGATGTCCAGGCCGATGCGCTGGTCGCGCAACATGCGGAAGAGCAGGCGATCGTATTGTTGAAGAACGATCGCGGTCAGCTGCCGCTGCAAGCGGGCATCAAGACGGTGGCGATCATCGGTGGCCACGCCGATGTGGGCGTGCTGTCCGGCGGCGGCTCGGCCGAAGTATGGCCGATCGGAGGCCCGGCCATTCCCGCGGTGAAGGGGCCCGACTGGCAGTGGAAAGTCTATGACCCGTCCTCGCCGATGAAAGCGCTGCAGGCGTTGCTGCCGAACGTAAAAATCACCTACGACGATGGCAGCGATCCGGCCAGGGCCGCGGCGCTGGCCAAGTCGTCCGACGCCGCCATCGTGTTTGCCACCCAGTGGACCTGCGAAGGTGTCGACCAGCCGAATCTTTCGCTGCCGGACCATCAGGACGGCTTGATCGACGCGGTGGCCTCGGCCAATCCGCACAGCATCGTCGTGCTGGAAAACGGCGGCCCGGTGACGATGCCGTGGCTGTCGAAAGTCGGCGCGGTCGTCGAAGCCTGGTATCCCGGTGCGCGTGGCGGCGAGGCGATTGCCGAAGTGCTCGCCGGCACGGTGAATCCTTCCGGCCACCTGCCGGTTACGTTCCCGCAGGATGAGCAGCAACTGCCGCGCCCGCAGATCACCCAGGCGCAGGAAGTCGATTACAACATCGACGGCGCCGCGGTCGGCTACAAGTGGTACGACGAGAAGAAACTCCAACCGCTGTTTCCGTTCGGCTTCGGCCTTTCCTACAGCCGCTTCGGCTACAGCGACCTGCACGTGAGCGCGCAGGGCGATCATGTGACGGTGAGCTTCAAGGTCACTAACCTGGGCGATCGCGCGGGCATGGATACGCCGCAGGTCTACGTCGGCATGCCGGCGGACAGCGGCGAGGCGCCGCGTCGCCTGGTGGGGTTCGAAAAAGTCGCGCTGCGGCCCAAGCAGAGCCGTACGGTCAGCGTAACGATCGATCCGCGCCTGCTCGCGATCTTCGACGTGCCGGCGCACAAGTGGAAGATTGCCGCCGGCAGCTATCCGATCGAAGTGGGGCATTCCTCGCGCGATCTGGTGCTGAATGCACCCGCCAAGGTTGCGGCGGCGGCGGAACTGGCCCCTTAAACGCGCGCGCGGTCATTGCCAAGGAGCAACGATTTTCATGCCGGATCCGCAAGCTTGCCGTGTACGACTGATCGCCCCGTCCGGCTATCCACACGATCGCGAGGCGATGACGCGCGGCGTGGCGCGCCTGCGCAAGACCGGCTGCCTGGTGGATGGCGAGGAGGTGCTCGATCGCACCGAGTTGCGCTACGCCGGCAGCGATGCGCAGCGCGTGGCGGACATCAACCAGCTCGCCACGCTGGATGAACTGCCCGACATCGCTTTGTCCATCCGCGGCGGCTATGGTGTGACACGCTTGCTGGAATACGTCCACTACCATGCGCTGCGCGAACGGCTGGCCGGCGAGCCGATCGCGATGGTGGGGCACAGCGATTTCACCGCGCTGCAAATGGCCCTGTACGCGAAGGCGGGGCTGGTGACGTTCGGCGGCCCGATGCTGGGGCCCGATTTCGGCCCGGCGACACTGAGCCCGCTGACCTGGCGCCATTTCTGGCGCACGCTCAGTGCGCCGCAAGGCACCGCCAGCTGGGAGTGCGGCGAAGCCATCGAGTGCGATGTGGAAGGGCCGCTATGGGGCGGCAACCTCGCCATGCTGTGCAGCCTGCTCGATACGCCATACTTCCCGCGCATCGAAGGCGGCATCCTGTTCGTGGAGGACGTGGGCGAGCCACCGTTCCGCATCGAGCGCCTGCTGTACCAGTTGCACCTGTCGGGCGTGCTGGGCCGGCAGCGGGCGCTGATCCTGGGCGACTTCACCCAATGCCGCCCCAGCCCCTACGACAACGGCTACGACCTGGCCGACGGTTTCAGCCAGATCCGGCGCATCGCGGGCATTGCAGTGCTTTCGGGCATGCCGTTCGGCCACGCCGCCGACAAGTTCACCCTGCCGTTCGGGGTCCCGGCACGGCTGCGCGTGGTCGGTTCGCGCGCCAGCCTGGACTTCCACGGCTATCCCCATCTGCGCCAGCCCCACGAGCCCGCCCTGGCCTGACCGAGCAAGCCTGTCCCCAAACCCGTAAAATACACGGCCCGCACGGGCCAAAAACCCAGGAATCGAAGCACCATGAACATCATCGAAGGCGATTTCGCCACGCCCCAAGGCCGTTTTGCCATCGTCGCCGGACGTTTCAACGGCTTCGTCGTCGAGCCGCTGGTGGCTGGCGCGCGCGATGCGCTGGTGCGCCATGGCGTAAAGGACGGGGCGATCGACCTGGTCCGCGTCCCCGGCGCCTGGGAAATTTCGCAGGCGGCGCACAAGCTTGCGCATTCGGGCAAGTACGCGGCGGTGATCGCGCTGGGCGCGGTGATCCGCGGTTCCACGCCGCATTTCGATTACGTCGCGGGCGAATGTGCCAAGGGCCTGGCGCAGGCGTCGTACGGCTCGGGCGTGCCGGTGGCCTTCGGCGTGCTGACCACCGACACCATCGAGCAGGCGATCGAACGTTCCGGCACCAAGGCCGGCAACAAGGGCGCCGACGCCGCCATCGCCGCGCTGGAGATGGTCAACCTGTACGGAAAGCTGTGATGAACCAGCGTCCGGAAGGCATCGATCTGGCCGCGCGCTCGCGCGCCCGGCGCCGTGCGCTGCAGGCCTTGTATGCGTGGCAGATGAGCGGCAGCTCGATGACGGCCGTGATCGACCAGTTCCGCCACGAGCAGGACATGGAAGTGGCGGATCTTGAGTACTTCGAAGACCTGCTGCGCGGCGTGGAAAAACACGTCCAAGTGCTGGACGAGGCGCTCAAGCCCTACATCGACCGCGAGGTGTCGCAGATCGATCCGATCGAGCGCGCCGCGCTGCGCCTTGCCGCGTATGAATTGAAATACCGTTCGGACGTGCCGTACCGGGTGATCATCAACGAGGCGATCGAAGTGACCAAGCGCTTCGGCGCCGATCATGGGCATAGCTACGTCAACGGCGTGCTGGACAAACTGGCCGCGCAGTTGCGGGTGGTGGAGAAGCGGGGCTGAGGGGTTTTACCTTCGCCGGAAAGACGCTGCGGCAAGGTCGGGCGTTGCGTCATGATGAGGCCGCGCGCACGCCACAGGTGCGCGCAGGAGCCTGCCACAGCAGAGGGAGCAAACCGATTCCATGGAATTTTCCCTCATCGACCGCATCCGCGAACTGACCGCGCAAACGCGCGAGGACGTGCGCCTGGGCATCGGCGACGATGCCGCGCTGTTGCGCGTGCCGGACGGGCAGGAGCTGGTGGTGGCGATCGATACGCTGGTGGAGGGCGTGCATTTTCCGCTCGGCACCGCGGCCGCCGACATCGGCTGGAAAGCGCTGGCGGTGAACCTGTCCGATATGGCGGCGATGGGTGCCGCGCCTGCCTGGGCCTTGCTTGCACTGACCTTGCCCAATGGCGAGGCAGCCTTCGTCGATGACCTTGCAGCCGGCTTCGCGCAATTGGCACGCCAGTATCGGTTGGCGCTGGTTGGAGGCGACACCACGCGCGGCCCGCTTGCGCTCAGCGTTGCCGTGCACGGCTTGTTGCCATCCGGCCATGCGCTGTTACGCGCGGGCGCGCAGGTCGGCGATGCGATATGCGTCACCGGCACACTCGGCGATGCGGCCGCGGGGCTGGAGCTGTTGCGGGCAGGCGGTGGCGCGGATGCGCACGCGGCGTATCTGGTCGAACGCCTGCATCGTCCGACGCCGCGTATCGACGCGGGGCTGGCGCTGCGCGGACAGGCCCATGCATGCATCGATGTTTCCGACGGCCTGCTCGCCGACCTGGGACATATCTGCGCGGCGAGCGGCGTGGGCGCACGCATCGATGCCTCGCTATTGCCGTTTTCCCCGGCCTTGCTGAATGTTTTTGGCGCGCACGCGGCGCGCGAGTTTGCGTTGAGCGGCGGCGACGATTACGAGCTGTGCTTCACCGTACCGGTGGATCGCGCCACTGCGTTGCAGTCCAACCGGGTCCAGCTCGGTTGCGCCGCGACCGTGATCGGCCATGTCGTGGAAGGAAGCGGCGTGCATGCTTATGACGGCGATGGCCGGGAACTGGCCTTGGAACGTCGCGGCTGGGATCATTTCCGCGCATGAGCGATCGCAAAAAACTGACCCGTGAGCAACGCCGCGCACTGTTATCCACGGCGGCCGGCTGGCTCGCGTGCGGTTTCGGCTCGGGCCTGGCGCCCGTCGCGCAGGGCACGTTCGGATCGCTCGCGGCCATCCTGCCCTGGCTGCTGCTGCGCCAGCTGTCGCTGCCGCTCAACCTGCTGGTGATCGCCGTGGGCTTCGCGGTTGGCGTCATGGCTTGCGATATCGCCGGACGCGCACTGGGCGTAGACGATCATCGCAGCCTGGTCTGGGATGAATTCATCGGCCAATGGATTGCGCTGTTGCCCGCGCTTTTTTTTGCGCCCTGGTGGGTCGTGGCCGCGGGGTTCGCGCTGTTCCGGTTTTTCGATGTGCTCAAGCCATGGCCCATTCGCTGGCTGGATCGCCAGGTGAAAGGCGGCCTGGGCGTGATGCTGGATGATGTCGTGGCAGGCGTATTTGCAGCGGTCGCGCTGTGGCTGCTGATCGATGTGTTGCATCGTCATGCAGCCGCCTTCTAGCGAATGAGCGGTACACCTGCTTTGCGCAGGACACGCGCGAGTGGCACAGCCCACGCCCATTATGTGAACAGGCCCTATGCGTGGAGCGCCGGTGACGGTGCGGCCGGGCCGGGTCCGGCCGATCTGCGGTAATCTGCCGGTTCGGATCCGGTAACGAGAGGTCGGGCAATGGCTGTGGCGTTGGCGAACAAAAAGCGTTTCATGTGGACGGCTCTCGCGACAATGGCGGCGGCATACGCCGGAACGGCGGCCAGTTTCCAGTCGGCCAGCCAGGCGGGCGCACCCGGTTCGGCCCCCGCCCCTGCTTCCGCGCCCGCCACTGGCAGCCCTGCCGAACACGCCGGTTATCTCGCGCAACACTTCAGTGCCGATGCGCTCAACCCCGATGTCAAAGCTGTCGTGATGCACGCCAACCTGGCGCCGGTTCCGTTCGGCCGGATCGTGGTGCGCACGCGTGAGCAGGTGACATCCGCGCAGGCCGGCGCGCAAGGCAGCCAAGCTGCGTCATCGGTGTACGCAGCGCAGATCACCTACGAAAACGCCGGACAAGGCCTGGTTCGCCGCATGGAAGTGATGCAGACGGACAAAGGCGACAGCGCCACGCGGCTGGAGTTGAGCTACCGCGGCTATTTTCCCTTCCTGACGCAAAGCATTTCGTCCAATGCGCAAGAGGCCCCGCCGATCGTAGGCGCGCGCAAGGTCGTGCGTTTTGACACGCAGACGGACGGCCATATGAATTTCACCTACTTCTATGGGGCACCCGGCCAGGACATGTCCGCCGATCCGGGGCAGGTGGTGTGCGATGCCGGCAAGCGCTACGCCGCCTCGCAACTCAATGCCGCCATCCAGGGCCAGGCGCTGGAGCTGGATTGCCAGCTCATCGATGAAAATGGCGGGGTGACCAGCAAAGTCACTTTCGCCTATCTCGACAAGTACCAGGTGGCGCTGCTGCTGCGGGTGAAGTACCCGGACAGCACGCTCGACAGCACCATTGAGGATTTCAGGGTCGAGTAATCGCTCCCTCCGCGCGGCGCGGGCGGGTCGCGGCCGGATATCGCAAGAAATAGAGGTGCGTTGCGGCATCGCACCGCGCCGCGAGGACACGTTCGGCGCGGCTTGTCTGGATGAGCCCGTTTGGGCATGATCATTCCCATTGCGCCCGTACCAAATTGCGGGCCATGGGGCGTGTCCGGCCGGTCTATCCGTGCCGGGCAACAGGGGAAAATGCTGCGAATACGACACGGTTGCACCGGCTTGATCCAAGCGGGCGGTGGCAGGCTGCTGCCACCGCGGCGAAGCCTGGAGTGCGGCGCGGTCCGATGTTGCGGGAATGATCGAAGGGGGAGCCATGGAGAGTGCGGCAAGGGGAAAATGCGTTGCATCGGTCTTGTTGCCGGTGCTGCTGGCCGGGTGCGCCGGGGCGGTGAACGATGCGCACACAGCTCAAGCCAGGAGCGTCGCAAGCGCTGCCAACACCAGGGCGGCTCCCATACCGGCGGCCACCATGTTCAAGGATCGCACCGCGTACTTTGCGCAACGTTTCGACACCGATGCGTTGAGCGAGGACACCAAGGATGCCGTGATCGGCGCCAACCTCCCGCCGGTGTCCTTCGGCCGGATCGTGGTGCATACGCGGGACCAGATCATGATCGGCAACCAGACGGCGCCGAGCACCTTTACCACCGACATCACCTACGAAAGCGCCGGTCATGGACTGGTGCGGCGCATGCAGTCGGTGCAGTCCAACGGGTTCGAGATCGAGACACGCTTCGATTTGCAGTATCGCGGCTACGTGCCGTTCCTGACGCAGGAAGTGCCCGACAATGCCGTCGTGCTGCCACCGGTCATGGAAAGCAGAAAGGTGATCCATTTCGATGCTGCCACCGAGGGACACTCCAATTTCTCTTACCTGTATGGCGCGAGCGGCAGACCGACCTCGCAGAGCCCTTCGCAGTTCGTCTGCGACAGCGGCAGGACATATGGCGCCGCCCAGATCAATCCGGCGATCTCTGGCGAGGCGCTCGAACTCGATTGCCAGGCGATCAACGGCAATGGCGTGACCTTCAGCAAGATGACCTTTGCCTACCTCAAGGCATACGGTATCGCCCTGCCATTGCACATCCGCAATACCTCCGGCGGCTTCGACAGCACGATTACCGGTTTCACGGTCCAATAAAATAAAGGGAATTGACGATGCGCAAGTACGCACGTGTCATCACAGTGTCGCTCGCCATGGCCGTCTCGTCGCTGCTGGCGGCATGCGCACCCAACATGGCGGCGCCCAAGGCACCGCCGCCCAAGCCGGCGCTGGACATGTTCCGCGACAAGCAGGCTTACATGGAGCAGTATTTTTCTCCCGACGTGCTGCCGGACCAGGTGACCCGGACGTTGGCGACGGCCGATGCCAAGCCGGTGTCGTTCTCGCGGCTCATGGTGACGTCCCATCGCAGGGTATTCGCCAACTCCGGCCAGGCACCGACGGCCTACGAGGACCGGACCGAGTATGAAAACGCCGGCAACGGCCTGGTTCGCATGATGGTGACGGTGCAATCCAACGGCTTCGACGTATCGACCGATTTCTCACTGTCCTACCGCGCGTATATCGGCCTGCTGCTGCAGGCCGTGCCGTCGAGCACGTTCTCCCTGCCGCCGGTGATCGAGGCACGGAGCGTGGAGCACTTCGACCCCGTGATGAGCAGCGACAACATGAATTACGCGTTTCACTCCGGTTACGTCGGTAACAGCCGGGCTTCGAGCCCGTACCAGATGCATTGCCAGGCGGGCCGGTCGTACTCGGCGGCGGTGATCAACGCCAGCATCCGCGGCATGGCTCGCCAGATGCAATGCCAGATCACCAACACCAACGGCATCATTACGCAGTCGCGCACGTACGGTTATCTGGAACAGTATGGCGTCGCCATCATGCTGCACAGCAAGACGGCGGCCAACGAGCAGAATGTCGATGTGACGGATTTCAAGGTGGAGTGATCCCCTGCATCCTGCCGGAAACGGCCAACCGCCTCAGCATTTAGCGCAAATTAGGGAGAAAAGCATGTCACGTATGACCCAAACAGGATGGCTGCTGGCGGTCGCCGTGACCGCCGCACTGGCGGGGTGCGCGCAGAACGCGTCCGCGCCCAAGCCGGCGCCCGCGTCGGTGCGCAGGGCAGTGCCGTCGGTGAGCACGGTGTTTCAGGACAAGCAGTCGTACCTGGCCCAGCATTTCACTGTGACCTTGCTGGTCCAGCCCGTGCAGGACTACCTCACGCAGATGGGGTCGGCGCCGGTATCCTTCGACCGCCTGCTGATAACGCAGAAGAGCAGCATGACAAAGCCCGGCGCAGATGCGCCGTCGCACTTCATCAACGTGGTGGAGTACGAGAACGCGGGCAATGGCCTGGTGCGATCGATCAACACGTTGCAGAACAACGGCTTCGATATTTCGACCTACTTTGATTTGACCTACCGCGGCATTTTCCCGTTGCGCTCGCAAAAGTTCCTGACAGCATCGACGACATGGCCTTTCCTGTTCGAGGCCAGGCAGATCGACCATCTGGATACCGACTTTTCCGCGCCACGCATCACCTATAGCTATCGCAACGGCATCAGCGGACGCACGGTGGTGTCCAACCCGATCCAGATCAGCTGTACGTCCGGCCTGCGCTATAGCGCATCGACGCTCAATCCGAGCATCGAAGGGATGGCGCACGAACTGAACTGCCAATGGCAGAACGGTAACGGCGTGGTGACCAGCGACACGACCTACACGTATTTGGAAAAGTACGGCGTGGCGTTTGTTTCGCACGTAAAGACTTCGACCTCGGACATCTCGGTTGCCATAGATACGTTCAAGGTCGAATGACGCCGCTTACGCCGGTGCCGGCACGCGATGCCGGCGCCGGTGGCTTTGCATGTGAAAGCCTCCGCTATCGATACGCCTGGCCGCCATCGGGCCGGGCATGCACAAATTTTTGTCACGATTTCGCCGCGCAGGTAGTAGCCTTTACCGGCGAACATGTCTGCGGATGCCGCGACGTGACGCGCGTGCGAACGGGCCGTGGCCCGTCTTCACCGATCGGGAGATTTCCATGCAATACCGTCGCCTTGGCCGCACCGGCCTGCAGTTGTCCGCGCTCTCCTTTGGCGCGTGGGTCACCTTCGGGCGGCAGGTGGGGCGCTCCGACGCGCGCGAACTGCTGGCGCTGGCGTGGGATCGCGGCGTCAACTTTTTCGACAACGCCGAAACCTACAACCACGGCGAAGCCGAGCGCCTGATGGGCGACGTGCTTGCCGATTTGCGTTTTCCCCGCGACAGCTATTGCGTATCCAGCAAGGTGTATTTCGGCGCCGCGGAGAAACCGCGCCCCACCCAGCGCGGCCTGTCGCGCAAGCATGTGATCGAAGCCTGCCACCAGGCGCTGGAGCGTCTGCGGGTGGGGCATCTGGATCTTTATCTGTGCCATCGCCCCGACCCCGACACGCCGATCGAAGAAACGGTCGCCGCGATGGATACGCTGATCCGCCAGGGCAAGGTGCTGTACTGGGGCACGAGCGAGTGGTCCGCCCACGCCATCGATGAGGCGCACCGCGTCGCGCAGGCCATGCACATGTATGCGCCGGTCGTCGAGCAACCGCAGTACAACCTGTTGCATCGCGAGCGGGTGGAGCAGGAATACGCGCCGCTGTACGAAAAATACGGCATGGGCACCACCATCTGGTCGCCGCTCGCATCGGGCCTGCTCAGCGGCAAATACAACCAGGGCGTGCCGCAAGGCTCGCGCCTGACGCAGCCGGGCTACGAATGGCTGCGCGACATGGTGCTGGGCGAAGGCGGCGAGCGGGTGGAGAAGGCGAAGGCGTTGCCGGCCATCGCCGCGGAGCTGGGTACGACGCCCGCGCCATTGGCGATCGCCTGGTGCATGAGCAACCCGCATGTATCGACCGTGCTGCTGGGCGCCAGCCGCAAGGAGCAGCTGGAGCAGAACCTCAGCGCACTGGATGTGCTGCCGCGCCTGGATGCGGCGATTAAGGCGCGGCTGGAACAGATGTTCGCCTGACCGGACCGGCGGTCGGCGGCTCATCGGGTGCCCTCCAACGGACGGCTTGACTATTGAATGAGAATTATTATCATTTGATCGTCACCTGACGATGGAGCCGAGCCATGTCCGCCACCACGCTAACCCTGTCCCGCCCCACGCCGCCGCCTATGATCCCGCCGGCGGACGCGTCATCGGTCGCCCAAGTGCGGCGCATTTCCAGCCAGCGTCTGCTGGCCGGCGAGCGCGAACTGGTGATCCAGCACCTGGGCAGCGAATACCACCTGCGCCTGACGCGCAATGGCAAGCTGATCCTTACCAAATAGCCCTACGCCGGCTTCGGCCGGCATGCCGCCGTTGCCCGCATGGGCGGGGCGAGTGTCGCAATCCACGCCTGTGCCAGCGCGCGCCGCGCATGCCAGCCGGCTCTTCACGCAAGGAGATCGCCATGTTCGGCTGGCTGGCCGCCCATACCACCCCGTTGTGCCCGCATGTGGTGCCGACGATCCTGTCGCGGCGCACGCGGCCGATCACCCCGCAACGCCTGCTGCGCGCGCTACCGGATCTGGGGGCGGTGTTGTACCTGCACGCCACCACCAGGGCGGTGATGGTTGATGCGCATCCGCCGGGGATACTGGTTGCCCAGCGTGCGTTCGCGCCGCTGCTGGATACGCGCTGGCTGTGCGCCACCAGCGTCGTCACCGACGATGGTCCGCGCGAATGGTGGGAATGCATCGATCGGTCCGGCCGTCCGCGCGCACGTCTGCATCTGCTGCCCGATACCGACTATCTGGCGTGGGATGCGGTAACCGCTTCGCATGACGCAGACATCGCGCCTTCGGCGGCGCGGGCCGGACAATGGTTGCGGCCCGACAGCGCCAGGGTGGTGCACTTCCGCCTGCGCCCTTTCGCGGGCCTGGATGTACTGGAGCAGGTGCCTGCCGCTTCGCTGTCGCCGCTCGGCAGCCGCGTGGCGGCGCAGATCGCCAGGGCCGAGGCGGCGACGCTGCAGCCGTAGCCTGTCCGCGCGGCCTGTCCACTTGTCCGGGGTGTGTCCGCGGACAACGGCGCGGCGGCCTGATGATGATTTAAACCATTGATTGGTAAAAAGTAATATGCGCTGCGCCGACTGGCACGCGGATTGCTGACAGAGGTGTGGGGCCGCACTGTCCGCGGCCAGGGACCACACCATGATTCGTGATACTTCAGCCCAGGATCGCCTGATCCAGATCAAGCCAAGCCGCAAGAAGAAGGCTTTGTGGATCGGCGGCGGCGTGGCCGCCGTGATCGCACTGGCGCTGGTGCTGCCGGGCATCTCGCGGCTGTTTTCGGCGGATGCGTCGGTCAGCGCATCGCGCCTGGCGTTCGCCACCGTGGAGCGCGGCCCGTTCGTGCGCGACATCGCGGCCGAAGGCCAGGTGGTCGCCGCGGTCAGCCCGACGCTGTATGCCACCTACGGCGGCGCGGTCACGCTGAAGGTGCATGCGGGCGACTACGTCAAGAAGGGCGAAGTGCTCGCGGTGATCGACAGTCCCGAACTGGTCAACAAGCTCGCGCAGGAAGAATCCAACGCCGATGCGATGCAGGTGGATTACCTGCGCGCGCAGAACGCCTCGCGCATGCTGACCTCGCAAATGGAGAAGGCGTACGACAACGCCAAGATCGACGACCAAACCGCCAGGCGCGACCTGGACCGCTACGAAACCGCCTACAAAGGCGGCGGCGTGCCGGAGATGGACGTCGACCGCGCCAAGGACACGCTGGAAAAAGCCGACATCGCGCTCATGCACGCCCAAGCCGATCGCAATCTCAATAGCGCCAGCGGCACGTTCGACATCGAGGCCAAGAAGCTCGCGCACGATCGCCAGGTGCTGCTGGTGCAGGATCTGCAGCGCCAGGTCGATGATCTCAACGTGCGTTCGCCGGTCGATGGACAGGTGGGTCAGTTGTTCATCGCCGAGCGCGCCACCGTCGCCAAGAATGCACAGCTGCTCAGTGTGATCGACCTGTCCGCGCTGGAAGTGGAGGTCAAGGTACCCGAAAGCTTCGCCCGCGACCTGGCCATCGGCATGACCGGCGACATCAGCGGCAACGACAACAACTGGAAGGGCATCGTCAGTGCGATCTCGCCCGAAGTGGTCAACGGCGAAGTGGCCGCGCGCGTGCGCTTCGAAGGCGCCACGCCCAAGCAGCTGCGCCAGAACCAGCGTCTGTCCGTGCGCATCCTGCTCGATCATCGCCAAAACGTGCTTACCGTGCAGCGCGGTTCGTTCGTCGATGAATCCGGCGGCAGCTACGCCTATGTCGTGCGCGACGGCATCGCCACCAAGACCCCCATCCGCGTGGGCGAAAGCAGCATCGACAAGGTGGAAATCCTCGATGGCCTGAAGGAAGGCGACAACATCGTGATCTCCGGTACCGATAACTTCAAAGGCGCGCAGCGGGTCGTGATCAGCCGCTGACGATTACTTCCTCCCGCGTTCGCGCGGGAGGGCTGGGGTGGGGTGGGCTCATCGGCCCGGCCTTCACCCCGTCCCAGCCTCCTTCGGCCAAAGAAGGAGGGGCAAACACCAAACCGAAGGATAAAACTCATGCTGAAGATGACGCATCTCTCCAAGGTCTATCGCACCGAAGTGGTGGAAACCTACGCGCTACGCGATTTCAACATCGATGTGAAGGAAGGCGAGTTCGTGGCCGTGACCGGTCCGTCGGGCTCGGGCAAGACCACCTTCCTCACCATCGCGGGCCTGTTGGAAACCTTCACCGGCGGCGAGTATCACCTGGATAACATCGAGGTGAGCCAGCTCGACGACAACGCGCGTTCGAAGATCCGCAATGAAAAGATCGGCTTCATCTTCCAGGCTTTCAACCTGATTCCCGATCTGAACGTGTTCGACAACGTCGAAGTGCCGCTGCGCTACCGCGGCATGAAGGCGCCCGAGCGCAAGGAGCGCATCATGAACGCGCTGGAGCGCGTGGGCCTGGCATCGCGCGCCAAGCACTATCCGGCGGAATTGTCCGGCGGCCAGCAGCAGCGCGTGGCCATCGCCCGCGCGCTGGCCGGCAGCCCGCGCCTGCTGCTGGCGGACGAACCGACCGGCAACCTCGATACGCAGATGGCGCGCGGCGTGCTGGAGCTGTTGGAGGAAATCCATCGCGAAGGCGCCACCATCGTCATGGTGACGCACGATCCGGAGCTGGCCGCGCGTGCGCAACGCAACGTGCACATCATCGACGGCCAAGTGGTGGATCTGGCGGAAGATCCGCGCTTCCACACCGCCTACACCGCGGCTGCCGGCCAGGTGCGCGGCTGATCGCAATCATGCCCTCCCCGCACGTGGCGGGGAGGGATGCAGCAGCGGACGCCCGCGCGGCAACGCGGGCGCATGCGAGCCGCTTGTTCCACACGCCAACGCACATAGGATTTCCATGTTCAACTACTACCTACAACTCGGCTTGCACAGCTTGAAGCGTAACCCTGCGCTCACCGCGTTGATGGTGATGGCGATCGCGTTTGGCGTGTCGGCGTCGATGGTGACCTATTCGGTGTTTCGCGCGGTATCGGGCGACCCGATACCGGAAAAGTCCTCGCAACTGTTCGTGCCGCAGATCGACAGCTGGGGCCCGCAGCGGACGCAGGACGGCAAGCCGCCGGGCGCGTTGAACTACGTAGACGCCATGGCGCTGCTGCGGGCGCATCAGTCCTCGCGCATGACCTTGATCTATTCCCTCATGCTTTCGGCGCTGCCGCACGACGCCAACAGCGTGCCCAGCCAAGCGATCGGCTATGCGGTGACGGCCGATTTCTTCCCGATGTTCAACACGCCGTTCTTGTACGGCGGCCCATGGAGCAATGCCGACGACGATCACCGCGCGTCGGACGTAGTGATCTCCGACTCCTTCAACCAGCGCATGTTCGGCGGCGCCAATAGCGTGGGGCGCGAAATCACGCTTTCCGGCCACGATTATCGCATTGTGGGCGTGACCCGGCATTGGAACCCCAGCCCGCGCTTCTACAGCGTGTGGGGTGAAAGCGGCTTCGGCGATCCGCCGGATTTCTTCCTGCTGCTCAACCGCGCGCTCGACCTGAAACTGGACAACACCGGCCGCAGCAGCTGCCGCGGGCAACTGACGTTCAAGAGCTGGGACCAATGGCTGCAAAGCAACTGCATTTGGCTGATGCCATGGGTGGAACTGGATACATCCGCCGACGTCGCGCACTACCGGCAGTTTCTGGAAAGCTATAGCGCCCAGCAGCAGCGCGCCGGGCGCTTCGGCTGGGCGCCCAATATCGAGCTGGACGACGTGCCGCAGTGGCTTGCCATGCAGCATGTGATCCCGCCGGAAAGCCGCATTTCGCTGGTGGTGGCGCTGTGCTTCCTGGTCATCTGCCTGGTCAACACGATCGGTTTGCTGCTGGCAAAGTTCATGCGCCGCGCCGGCGAGATCGGCGTGCGCCGCGCGCTTGGCGCAACGCGCCATGAAATCTATTCGCAGTACCTGGTGGAGGCCGGCTCGGTCGGCCTGGCCGGCGGCATCGTGGGCTTGCTGCTGACCGCCGCTGGGATGTCGGGGGTGGGCTTGCTGTTCGAACCGGAGATTGCGCGGCTGGCGCACCTGGACGTGTCGCTGGTGGGTCTCACGGTGGCGGTGGCGGTGATTGCAACGGTGGTGGCGGCGGTCTATCCGGCCTGGCGCGCCGCGCAGGTGCAGCCGGCCTGGCAACTGAAATCGAACTGAGGCGGAGAAACGAGCATGCAGATCCAACCCATTCTCGCCGCGCTGCGCAAACACAAGGCCGGTACCGCGCTGATCGCGCTGCAGATCGCGTTGACGCTGGCGATCGTGTGCAATGCGCTGTTCATCATCCACCAGCGCCTTGCGCATATCGCCGAGCCCACTGGTGTGGATGAAGCCAATGTCTTTGTGATCGAAAACATGTGGGCCGAGCAGTACAACACGCAGCAGGCCGTTTCGAACGTGGAGCAGGACCTGGCCACACTGCGCAACCTGCCTGCGGTGCAGGACGCCACGCAAAGCGACAGTTACCCGTTGTCGATCACCAGCGGCAGCGACAACTTCATTACGCTCAAGGACAATCAGGTCCAGCCCACCACCGACGCGTCGGTCTACGCCGGCGACGAGCACTTCCTGCGTACGCTTGGCCTGAAGTTGATCGCCGGACGCGATTTCCGTGCCGATGAAGTCAGGGATTCGGGACAGCGGGACGTAGTGACGCCACCGGTTGCCATCATCAGCAAGGCGATGGCGGACAAGCTGTATCCCAACGGCGATGCGCTCGGCAAGAGCTTTTATTCCATGAGCACCAATCCGGTGACCATCGTCGGCATCGTGCAAACCATGCAGCGCTCGCGTCTTGGCTCATGGAGCGCGCCGTATGCGGAGCAGTCGATGGTGTGGCCGGTGCGCGATGGATCGCCGATCGGGGTGTTCTACATCGTGCGGGCCAAGCCGGGCCAGCTGGCGGCGGCGATGCGCGAAGCGCCCAAGGCGCTGTATGCGCTCAACCGCATGCGCATCATCAATCCCAAGGACGGCATCCTGAGTTTTGCGCAAGTGCGCCAGCGCGCCTACGACAGCGACCGTGGCATGGCTATCCTGATGGGTATCATTTGCGTGGTATTGCTGGCCATCACCGGCGCGGGCATCGTCGGGCTCACCAGCTTCTGGGTGGGTCAGCGCCGTCGCCAGATCGGCGTGCGGCGGGCGCTCGGCGCCACCCATCGCGACATCCTGCACTACTTTCTTACCGAGAATCTGCTCATCAGTCTTGGTGGCGTCATTGTGGGCATCGTGCTGACCTTCGGCCTCAACCTGTGGCTGGTGACGCGCTTCGAGCTGTCCGTCATGCCACTGACCTATGTGCTGAGCGGGGTGGCGATGCTGCTCATGCTGGGGCAGGGCGCGGTATTCGCACCGGCTTTGCGCGCCTCGCGCGTGCCGCCGGTGGAGGCGACGCGGCCAGCATGAAAACGCCACGCTTTACCATGGTTGGGGAGTAAGGACGCGATGCTCGCCTACTATCTGCGATTGGGTCTGCATAGCCTGCGGCGCAATCCCATCCTCACCGCCTTGATGGTGATGGCGATCGGTTTCGGCGTGGCGTCGTCGATGACCACTTACGCTGTGTTCCGCGCCGTGTCGGGCAATCCGCTGCCGGAAAAATCGGCACAGCTGTTCGTGCCGCAGATCGATGTGTGGGGGCCGGAAAGCCGCGCGCGCGGCTTCGACATGCCCGATTCGTTGACCTATACCGATGCCACGGCCCTGATGCGCGATCACAAGGCGGCGCGCCAGACGGCCATCTATCCGGTGGGCTTCACGCTGGTGCCGCGCGATGCCGCGCGCGAACCTTTCGCGGTCAGCGGCTACGCGGCGTACGCCGATTTCTTCCCGATGTTCAACGTGCCGTTTGTTTACGGCGGCGGCTGGGATGCCGCGCAAGACCAGGCGCGCGCGGCGGTGGTGGTGATCAGCAGCAAACTCAACCAGCAGCTATTCGGCGGCGCCGACAGCATCGGGCAGCTGGTGCACCTGGACGACCACGACTATCAGGTGATCGGCGTGGTAGCCGATTGGAACCCGCGGCCGCGCTTCTACGACGTCAACAATTCCAGCGGCTTTGACAACCCGCCCGATTTCTTCCTGCCCTTTACCCGGGCGATCGATACGCAAACCGAAACCACCGGCAACGACAACTGCTACGGCAGCGCCGGACGCAAGCCCGGCTTCGACGGCTGGCTGCAATCGGAATGCGCGTGGGTGTCCTACTGGGTCCAATTGCCCGATGCGGCAGCGGTGCGCGCCTATCGCAGTTATTTGTTGAGCTATGCCGACCAACAGCGCGAGGCGGGGCGTTTTCGTTGGCCTTCTTACATCACGCTGCGCAATCTCACCGAGTGGATGGACTACGAGCGGGTGGTGCCGCCGGAGACGCGTATCTCGTTGCTGCTGTCGCTGGGTTTTCTGCTGGTGTGCCTGATCAATACGGTCGGCCTGATGCTGGCCAAGTTCATGCGTCGCGCCGGCGAGATCGGCGTGCGCCGCGCGCTGGGTGCGTCGCGGCGCGAGATCTGGCTGCAGTTTCTGGCCGAGGCGGCGATGGTCGGCGTGAGCGGCGGCGTGGCCGGGGTGGTGCTGACCGGGGTTGGCGTGCTGGGTGTGGGGCTGGTGTTCGAGCCGGACATTGCGCGGCTGGCGCACATCAATTTGAGCCTGGTTGGATTGACCCTGCTTTGTGCGTTGTTCGCCACGCTGGCGGCGGCCTTCTACCCGACTTGGCGGGCGTCGCGCGTGCAGCCGGCGTGGCAGCTGAAATCCCACTGAGGCGATGACGATGCAGATTCGACCCATCCTCGCCACGCTCAGGCACCACAAGGCCGGCACGTTGCTGATTGCGCTGCAGATCGCGCTGACGCTGGCGATCGTGTGCAACGCGCTGTTCATCATCCATGAGCGGCTGGCGCATTTGTCGCAACCGAGCGGCGTGGATGAAAGCGACCTGCTGGTGATCACCAACCGATGGGCCAACAAACCCACCCAAGGCGAGATCGGATCGTTGATGGCCCAGGATCTGGCGACGCTGCGCAAGGTGCCGGGCGTTGCCAATGCCTATGCCACCGATGCGTATCCGCTGAGCGGCAGCGGCATCGCCTACGGCATCGGCCATAGCCCGGAAAAACGGAAATTCGTATCCAGCACGGCGATCTACTTCACCGACGACAACGCATTGCCCACGCTCGGGCTGAAGCTGGTGGCGGGGCGCAACTTCCGGCCCGATGAAATCGGCCAGATCGGCGGTCGCGACAAGATCGCGCCGCGCGTACTGATCATCACCCGCGAACTGGCCCGGCGCCTGTTTCCAGGTGAATCGGCGGTCGGCAAGATCGCCTTCGTCAGCGACCAGCCGAGCATCATCGTCGGCGTGGTCGAGCGCATGCAGTCGCCCTATGTGGATAGCTCGATGACCGAGTGGGCCGACTGTTCCACGCTGCTGCCGTTTCGCCAGCTGGTGACGCCGACCACGTACGTGGTGCGCGCGCAACCCGGACAGTTGGAGGAAGTCGCCCGGCGCGTGCGCGCTGCGCTGTACGCGGCCAACCGCATGCGCGTCATTCGCCCCGACAATGGTGTGAAGACGTTCGCGCAGGTGCGCGCCCAGGCCTACAAGAGCGACCGCGGCATGGCCATTCTGATGGCGTGGATCAGCGTGATCCTGCTGGCGATCACCGCGGCGGGCATCGTGGGGCTGACCAGTTTCTGGGTGGGGCAGCGGCGCAAGCAGATCGGCGTGCGTCGCGCGCTGGGTGCCACGCGCCACGACATTCTCCGTTATTTCCTGACCGAGAACCTGCTGATCGGGGTGGGCGGCGTGCTGCTTGGCGGCGTGCTCGCGCTGGGCCTGAACCTTTGGATGATGAAACAGTTTGAAGTAGCCCGGCTGGCGCCGGGTTACGTGTTGGCAGGGGTGGTGACGCTGCTGTTGCTGGGGCAGTGCGCGGTGCTGGCGCCGGCGCTGCGCGCATCCAGGGTGCCGCCAGTGGAAGCCACGCGATCGGTATGAATGACGACGCTCTCGCAAGAGAGTCATCAACGCGATAAGGGAGACGCCCATGCTGGGCTATTACATTGATCTGGCGGTACGCAGCCTCAAGCGAAGTCCCGGACTGACGCTGTTGATGATCTTGACGGTGGGCTTCGGCGTGGCGGCGTCCATGGTGACCTACTCGGTGTTTCGCGCCGTGTCGGGCGATCCCATTCCATGGAAATCGGCGCAGCTGTATGTGCCGCAGATCGAATTGTGGGGGCCCAAGGGTCATGGCGGTCCCGGCGACAACGGCGATCCGGAGGACGCGTTCGACTACATCGACGCCACCGCGCTGATGCGCGACCACCGCGCCAAATACCAGTCGGCGATGTACATGATTACCCCCTCGGTGGTGCCGGCCGATGCGGGCCAGCATCCGATCAACGTGGAAGGACACGCGGTATTCAACGAATTTTTTCCCATGACCGATGCGCCGTTCGAATACGGCAGCGGCTGGGGCGCGGCCGACGATCAGGAGCGCGCTGCCGTGGCGGTGATCAGCGACAAGCTCAACCGGAGACTGTTCGGCGGTGCCAACAGCGTGGGCAAGGTGATCGACATCGACGGCAAGGACTACCGCATCGTCGGCGTACTGAACAAGTGGTCGCCGCAGCCGCGCTTCTACGATGTGGTCAACACCGGCGGCTTTACCACCAATGCCGACGACTTGTTCATTCCGTTCATGCGCGCCATCGACATGGACATGGCCAATGACGGCAACACCAACTGTGCGGAAACACCGGCGCAATCGGGCTTCAAAGGTTTACAGCAGTCGTCCTGCATCTGGATCAGCTACATGGTGCAGCTCGATAGCGCGGCCGACGCGGCGGCGTTCAAGCAGTATCTGGACGGCTATGCCCGCGAGCAGCAGCATGCGGGCCGCTTCAGCTGGGCGCCGAACAACCGCCTGCGCAACTTGCACCAGTGGCTCGACGCCGAACACGTGGTGCCCAGCGATACCGAAGTTTCGCTGCTGGTGGCGATCGGCCTGCTGCTGGTCTGCCTGGTCAATACGGCGGGCCTGCTGCTGGCGAAGTTCCTGCGCCGAAGCGGCGAGATCGGCGTGCGGCGTGCCATCGGTGCACCGCGCGCGGCGATCTACGCGCAGTTCATGGTCGAGGCGGCCATCGTGGGCTTGAGCGGCGGCGTACTCGGTTTGCTGCTGACCGGCATCGGCATTCGCGGCGTGGGTTGGGTGCTGCCCAAGGACATCGCCAACCTGGCGCACCTGGACGTGCAGTTGCTGCTGTTGACCCTGGTGGTGGCAGTGGTGTCCACCATGCTTGCCGGCATCTATCCCACTTTCCGTGCTTCGCGCGTACAGCCTGCGTGGCAGCTGAAGTCAAACTGAGAATCGAGGAAACGCTCATGAGCCTGCATCCCATTCTCGCCGCACTGCGCAAGCACAAGGCCGGCGTCGTGCTGATTGCCCTGCAGATCGCGCTGACCCTGGCGATCGTGTGCAACGCGGTATTCATCATCTACAGCCGCGTGGAAAAGGTGAATCGGCCCACCGGCATCGATGAAAGCAATTTGTTGCTGATCACCGAGCAATGGGTGGGTGCGCCCAGCATGGACACGCCCGCCGGCGTGCAGCAGCTGGACAGCATGCTGCGCCAGGATCTGGATACGCTGCGGCGGATGCCCGATGTCACTTCGGCCACCACGATCACCTCGTTGCCCCTGCTCAACTCCAGTTGGGTGGGCGGCATTGCGTTGAAGCCCGGAGCGCAGACGCCGGGCAAGAACGACGTACAGACCGCCATGTACTTCGGCGACGAGCAGATGGTCGGCACGCTGGGACTGCAGATTGTCGAAGGCCGCAACTTCAATGCCTCGGAAATCGCCAACAAAGGCATGCGCGACCAGCGAGAGCCGCCGATCGTGATCATCACGCAGGATCTGGCCAAGCGGCTGTTTCCCAACGACAGCGCCGTCGGCAAGGTGGTGTATTTCGACGGCGGCAATACGCCCAGTACGATCATCGGCGTGGTCAAGCGCATGCAGACGCCGGCCGTGGGCTGGGGCGATCGCTTTACCTGGTATTCGACCCTGATGCCGTTCCGCATCAATGCCTCGTTCGCGCGCTACGCCGTGCGCACGCGGCCGGGCCGGCTCGATGCCGTGGCGCGCAGTGTGGCCGGCACGCTTTACGCCAGCAATCGGTTGCGCGTTATCGACGAGGACGATGGCGTGAAGCGTTTTAGCGACATCCGCGCCGAGGCATACCGCGCCGATATCGGCATGGCGGTGTTGATGGGCGTGGTGTGCCTGATCCTGCTGGCGGTTACGGCGGCGGGCATCGTCGGCCTCACCAGTTTCTGGGTCGGCCAGCGTCATCGCCAGATCGGCGTGCGGCGCGCACTGGGCGCGCGCAAGATCGACATCCTGCATTACTTCCAACTGGAAAACCTGATGATCGCCGGTGCCGGCGCGGTCGTCGGCATCGTCTTGGCGCTGGGCCTCAATCGCCTGCTGATGAGCAAGTTCGAGATGGAGAGCCTGCCTGTCTACTACGTGGTCCTGGGGCTATTGATGGTGATGTTGCTTGGGCAGATTGCGGTGTTCGTGCCGGCACGCCGGGCCTCGAACGTGCCACCGGTGGTGGCGACGCGCTCGGTATAAGAGGTTTTCACGGTTGGATGGAGCTTTACCTTGGGAGGGGTGCGATGCTTGGCTACTATCTCGATCTTGCGGTGCGCAGCTTAAAGCGCAACAAGGTTCTCACGGCGCTGATGATCGTGACGCTGGCGCTTGGCATCGGCGCGTCGATCACCACGTTGACCGTGCTCAAACTGCTGTCCGGCGATCCGCTGCCGGGGAAAAGCGGGCAGTTGTTCTATGCGCGCGTGGATCCCAATCCGCTGGAAGGCTACGTGCCGGGGCAGACCAAGCCCGACAGCATCATGACCTATACCGACGCGATGAATCTGCTGCACGCGCATCGCGCGACGCGGCAAGCCGCGATGGCGCTGATCGATGCGAAGATCGACGCGCGGCAGCCCAACGAGCACCCGTATTTCGCCGACGGCGTGATGACGACGTCGGAGTTCTTCGCCCTGTTCAATGCGCCCTTTCAATATGGCGGCGGCTGGACCGCGGACGATGACGAAGGCCGCGCGACGCTGGTGGTGATCGCCGGTTTTCTCAATGACAAGCTGTTCGGCGGTGCCAACAGCGTGGGCCGCATCATCCGCATCGACGACCGCGACTTTCGCATCGTGGGCGTGCTCAAGCACTGGGCGCCGCAGCCGCGTTTCTACGCGACAGATCTGGGCGGCCGCGACTACGGCGATGGCGATGCGGTGTTCATGCCGCTTAAAACGGCCCGTTCGCTGGACAAGGGGCCGCAGGATACGGAGTGCTTCGGGCCGGTCACGGACCTCAAGGATCTGGAGACGGCGCCGTGCGAATGGCTCGGCTTTTGGGTGCAGCTGGACGATCGCGCCGCCGTCGCCAGTTATCGCGCGTTCCTCGATGGCTATGCCAGGCAGCAGGCGGCGCTGGGGCGCTTCAAGCGCTCGGAAACCTCGTTGCTGGATTTGATGAGCTGGCTCAGCGACCAGCAGGTGGTGCCCAATGACGCGAAGTTGCAGACCTATCTGGCGTTCGGTTTCCTGCTGATCTGCATCGTCAATACGGTTGGCCTGTTGCTGGCCAAGTGCCTGCGCCGTTCGCGCGAGATCGGCGTGCGCCGCGCCCTGGGCGCCACGCGGCGCGACATCTTCGCGCAATTCATGGTCGAGGCGGCGATCATCGGCGTGGCCGGCGGCGTGCTTGGCCTGGCGCTGGCGGAGCTGGGCCTGTGGGGTGTGCGGCATCAACCGGCCGAATACGCCGGCCTGGCGCATTTGGACGTCCAGATGTTCTTTTTCACGTTCGTCGTGGCATTGGTTGCCAGTCTCGTCGCCGGCTTATTGCCGGCCTGGCGCGCCTGTGTGGTGGCGCCGGCTCCCCAACTGAAGGCTGCCTGAGGTGATCATGGAAATCCGACCGATTGTCGCCAGCCTCAAGAAGCATCGCATCCCGACGCTGTTGATCGTGCTGCAGATCGCCCTGGCCTGCGCCGTGCTCTGCAATGCGGTGTTCATGATCGGCGGGCGGGTGAGGCAGATGCGCCTGGCCAACGCCATCGACGAACAAGGGCTGGTTTCGGTGTCCTTGCAAGGCACCGACCCCAAGCTGATCGCCAGCGATACGCAGCGCAATCTCGCCGCGTTGCGCTCGATCGCCGGAGTGCAGGCGGTGAGCGTGGTGCATACGCTGCCGCTGACCAATAACAACTGGGGCTGGAGCTTCGGCATCACGCCCGATTCGTCCGTCACCGACCAGAAGAACACCAACGTCACGCTTTATTTCGTGGGCCAGGGTTCGCAGCGGGCGCTGGGGCTGCGGCTGCTCGAAGGTCGGTATTTCAGCGACAGCGAGTATGTGGACAACGCGATCGCCGGCGGGGCGCTGCCCAACACGCACCTGGTGGTCATTACCCAGGCGCTGGGCAAGCAACTGTGGCCTGGCCAGTCGGCGTTGGGCAAGACGCTGTATTCCAAACCCAACTATTACACCGTTGTTGGCGTAGTCGCCGATGTATTGCGTCCGCGCTTGTGGTCGGACAATAGAAAGTCTTACTACAGTGCGTTCTTCCCAGTCGGTGCCGATGATGTGCTGCGCACTTATGTGCTGCGCGGGGCGCCCGCCGACCGCGACCGCATTTTGCGCGAAGCCATCGACGCATTGCAGACGGCGAACCCGCAGGCGGTGGTCAAGGGGGTTACTTTCCAGGCGATTCGCGACAAGTATTACGCGGACACCAACAGCATGGTGTGGATCCTGGTGCTGGTGTGCGCGGTGATGTTGGCGGTGACCGCGTTCGGCATCGTGGGCCTTACCAGTTTCTGGGTCGGGCAGCGTCGCCGCCAGATCGGCATCCGCCGCGCCGTGGGCGCCACGCGCGCGGATATCCTGCGCTATTTCCGCACCGAAAACTTCCTGCTCAGCTCGGCCGGCGTGGTGCTCGGCATGATCATGGCGTATGGCGTCAATCTGTATCTGATGAAGCAATACGAACTCGAACGCATGCCCTGGTATTACCTGCCGGCAGGTGCGCTGGCGTTGTGGCTGATCGGGCAGCTGGCCGTGTCCGGGCCGGCCATGCGCGCCGCCGCCGTGCCGCCGGTGGTGGCGACTCAACCGGCGTAAGGAGTGCGTAGCCATGCTTGCGTATTACTTCGATCTTGCCGTGCACAGCCTCAAGCGGCATCGCGTGCTTACCGCGCTGATGGTGCTGGCCATTGCCATGGGCATCGGCGCAAGCATGACCACGCTGACCGTGCTGCACGTGCTGTCGGGCGATCCGCTGCCTCAGCGCAGCGGATCGATCTATTACCCGCAGATCGACCCGCGCAACCTGGTCGACTACAGCCCGAAGGTGGAGCCGCCCGAACAGCTCACCTGGGTCGATGGCATGTATCTTTTGCACGCCAGGCGCGCCGTGCGTCAGGCGCTGATGACCGGCGGCATGGTGCCGCTGCAGCCGGCGCAGTCGGCGATCGATCCTTTCCAGGCGGCGGCGCTGTACACCAGCTCGGATTTCTTCCCGATGTTCAACGTGCCGTTCAAGTACGGCACGGGCTGGGGCGAGGCGGAGGACGCGGGCAAGGTGCGTGTGGCGGTGATCAGTTCGGCGCTGAACGACAAGCTGTTCGGCGGCAAGAACAGTGTCGGTCAGATGCTGCGGCTGCAGGAGACCGCCTTTCGCATCATCGGCGTGCTTGGGGACTGGCATCCCAATCCGCATTTCTATGAGTGGTACATGGGCGGCTACGACAGCGACGAGGACGTCTACCTGCCGCTGACCACGGCGCGCGACCTGAAGATGGAACACGACGGCTCCACCGATTGCTGGGGCAATTCGGGCGGCGATCCGGATCACCTGGAAACGGTCAACTGCACGTGGCTGCAATTCTGGGTGCAGTTGGATACGCCGGCGAGCGTGGCCGATTACAAGCGCTTTCTCGAACACTATTCGCAAGACCAGCACCGTGCCGGACGGTTCCTGCGTCCGCCGAACGTGCGTTTGCGCAGCCTGATGCAGTGGCTGGACTACCTCAAGATGGTGCCCAGCGACGCACGCCTGCAAGTGTGGCTTTCGCTGGGTTTTCTGGCGGTATGCCTGATCAATACCGTGGGCCTGATGCTGGCCAAGTTCATGCGCCGCTCGACCGAGCTGAGCGTGCGCCGTGCGCTGGGCGCATCGCGGCGCGCATTGTTCGGGCAATTGCTGATGGAGTCGGGCGTGATCGGCCTGCTGGGCGGCGCGGGCGGCTTGCTGCTTGCGCTGCTTGGCCTGTGGCTGATCCGCCAGCAGCCGGCCGACTACGCCGACCTGGCGCGCATGGACATCAGCATGTTGCTGACTACGCTGCTCATTGCGGTGCTTGCCAGCTTGATCGCCGGCCTGCTGCCGGCCTGGCGCGCCTGCCGCGTCGCTCCGGCTCTGCAGTTGAAGGGGAATTGAGATGGATATACGGCCCATTCTTTCCACGCTGCGCCGGCACAAGTTCACCGCCTGTCTGCTGATAGCGGAAATCGCGCTGACCTGCGCCATCGTCTGCAACGCGGTGTTCCTGATCGGCCAGCGCCTGGAGCGCATGCAGATCACCACGGGTGTGGCCGAGCATGAGCTGGTATACATCCAGATGGCCTATGTCGGTATGCGCCCCGACGGCGTGGCGCGTGGTGCACAGGATCTTGCCGCGTTGCGCCAACTGGCGGGCGTGCGGTCGGCGACGACGACCAACGAGATTCTTTTCGGCGGGTCGTCGTCCAACATGGGGCTGCGCATCGACCCGAACCAGCAGACCGATACCCTTAGCGCTTCGCAGTACTTCGGCGAAGGCATCGTGCCGGCGTTCGGCTTGCAGCTCGTTGCCGGGCGCGATTTCCGGCCGGAGGAGTACCAGGACCTGGACAAGGTGTTCGCGGCGCTGCGCCGGGGGGATTCGAACGCATTGCCCCGGTCCGCGCTGGTGACCCGCGCGGTCGCCGATCGCCTCTGGCCGGGCCAGGATCCGCTCGGCAAGCAGATGTATGTGGGGCAAGGCATCGGGCTTACGGTGATCGGCGTGGTCAAGCAGCTGTCGCGGCCGAACAACTTCCAGATGGGCGCGCAGTACAGCGTGATCAACCCGATCCGCATCGCGATGTCGCAGGGTGCCGTCTACGTATTGCGCTGCGCGCCGCAAGATCGCGATCAAGTGCTGAAAGAGGCGCTGGCGACATTGAAGGCGCTCGATCCCAACCGGATCGTGCTCAAGAAGGGCACCGTGGACCAGCTGCGCCACGATTACTTCCGCGACGATCGCGCGATGGCCGGCATTCTGGTGGGCGTGTGCCTGGCGCTGTTGATCGTCACCGCACTGGGCATCGTGGGCCTGGCCAGTTTCTGGGTGGCGCAACGCAATCGCAGCATCGGTGTGCGCCGCGCACTGGGTGCCACGCGCCGCAACATCCTGCATTACTTCCAGACCGAGAATTTTCTATTGACCAGCATCGGCATCGCCCTGGGCATGGTGCTGGCCTACGGCATCAATCTGTTCCTGATCGTGCGCTACGAATTGCCGCGACTGCCGGCGATCTATTTCCCGGTGGGCGCGATCGCGCTGTGGGCGATCGGGCAGGCGGCGGTGCTGGGCCCGGCGTTGCGCGCCGCGGCGGTGCCGCCGGTGGTGGCGACGCGGGCTGCCTGAGGAGCGCTGCATGTTCGGTTATTACCTGGATCTGGCCTGGCGCAGCCTCAAGCACAGCAAGGTGCTTACCGCGCTGATGGTGCTGGCCATCGCCGTGGGCATCGGTGCCAGCATGACGACACTGACCGTGATGCATCTGCTGTCCGGCGATCCGCTGCCGGGCAGGAGCGGATCGATTTTCTACGCGCAGATCGACGCCACGCCGCCGCTTTCGCCCAACCATCATGACGAGCCGCCGGATATGCTTGACGACCGCTCGGCGGTCGATCTGTGGCGCGCGCACCGCGCGGACCGGCAGACGCTGGTGGTGGAAAGCCCGGTGAAGATCGCGGCGCAGGATGTGCAACAGCCGCCTTCGATGGGCATGCTGCTGTCGTCCACGGCGGACTTCTTCACCATGTTCGACGTGCCATTCCAGTACGGCGGACCATGGAGCGCGGACGATGACATGCGCCACAGCCGGGTGGCGGTGATCTCGGCCGATCTCAACGACAAGCTTTTTGGCGGCGCCGACAGCGTCGGCCGCATCCTGCGCTTGCGCGATGCCGATGTGCGCATCGTCGGTGTAATGAAACCCTGGCGCCCGACCCCGCAGTTCTACTCTGTGGTGGGCGGGCGTTTTTCGCACGGCCAGACCGCCGACTACTACGCCAAGCCGCAGGACGTCTATACGCCTTTTTTTACCGGGCTTGACATCAACGACGGCCACTTCGAGCAATTCAACTGCTGGAGTCCGCCGAAGGTGGCCGGCCACCTGGTCGGCGCCGGGTGCGTGTGGATCGGCCTTTGGGTGGAACTGGACTCCGCGGCGAAAGTGCGCGCCTATCGCGCCTTTCTCGCCGACTATGCCGCGCAACAGAAGGCCGCCGGCCGCATCGGGCATGCGGACAACACCCGCTTGCGCGATCTGATGAGCTGGCTGCAATTCAACCAGGTGGTGCCCAGCGACGTGCGCGTGCAGACGTGGCTGGCGCTGTCCTTCCTGGTGATCTGCTTGTGCAACACGGTGGGCCTGCTGCTGGTGAAATTCCTGCGGCGCGGCGGCGAAATCGGCATTCGCCGCGCGCTGGGTGCATCGCGCAGGCAGATTTTCTTGCAATGCTTGATGGAAGCGGGCGCGATCGGCGTGCTGGGTGGCGCCGGTGGCTGGCTGCTTACGCTATTGGGGCTTGAATGGGTGCGCGCGCAGCCGGTGGCTTATGCGGACTTGGCGCACATGGACACGGCGATGTTCGGTGCGACCTTCCTGCTGGCGTTGCTGGTCAGCCTGGCGGCGGGCGCGGTACCAGCCCTGCATGCGAGCCGGATCGCTCCGGCGCTGCAATTGAAAACGCTTTGAGGTGCGCACCATGCAGATAGCCCCGATTCTCGCCGCGCTGCGCCGCCACCGCGTCGCGACGTTCCTGATCGCGCTGGAGATCGCGCTGGCCTGCGCGGTGCTATGCAATGCGTGCTTTCTCATCGTCAACCGCATCCAGTCCATGCAGATGGTCAGCGGCGTGGACGAAAGCGCGCTGGCGTTCATTGCGGTCGACGGCTACGCGCCCAAGCGCGCGGCCGATCTCAATGCGCGCATGGTGGCGGGGCTTTCGGCCCTTGAAGGCGTGAAGGCGGTGGGCATCATCAACACCGTGCCGTTCGACGGGCGTGCCGCCATGAACGGCGTAACCACCGATCCGAACCGGCAGCACTACGATCACACCGTCAACACCTACCTGGGCGACCCGGCGAGTCTGCATATGCTGGGCCTGCGCCTGCTGGCCGGCCGCCTGCCCACGCAAGACGAATACCGGCCGATCGTGGACAGCTTCGTGCCCAAGGATTCGCTGGTGCTGGTGACGCGTTCGCTGGCCGACGCGCTGTGGCCGGGCCAGGACGCGCTGGGCAAGGAGTTCTGGTGCGTCGACTTCCATTTTCGGGTGATCGGTGTGGTGGACCACCTGGCTATTCCCCAACCGGAAGGCCGCGGGCCGGGCAGGGGCGACTATTCGGTCTTCGTGCCGGTGCTGCCGCAGGATCAGCTTGCCGGCACCTACCTGATCCAGGCCGCGCCGCAGGATATGCCGCGCGTGTATCGCGAGGCGATGATGGCGGTGCCAAAGATCGCGCCCGAGGTCGTCTACGATCACCAGGACAGCGGCATCATCGGCGACTTGCGCAGGCTTTACTTCCGCAGCGATCGCGCAATGATCGAAATCCTGCTGGGCGTGATCCTTGCGCTGACGCTGGTGACCGCACTGGGCATCGTGGGCCTGGCCAGTTTCTGGGTGCAGCAGCGTCGCCGGCAGATCGGCATCCGCCGCGCCATCGGGGCCACCCGCGCGGACATCCTGCGTTACTTCCAGACCGAAAATTTCCTGATCGTCAGCATGGGCATCGTCATCGGCGTGGTGCTGGCCTATGCGCTGAACCTGCTGCTGATGAAGACGTACGAAGTCACGCACCTGCCCGCCGCGTACTTGCTGATCAGTGCGGTGGCGCTGTGGGTGCTGGGCCAGTTCGCGGTGCTTGGCCCCGCGCTGCGTGCCGCCGGGGTGCCGCCGGTGGTGGCGACGCGTTCAGGTTGATGGTGGCCCGATGGCGTGCGCGCAGCGATCGACTGGGTGGACAATGGCCGCCATCGGGCGCGATGCACGGCCTTGGCGCCGGCCTGCGGCCGTCGTGACCCATTTTCCTATACGTAGGCCAGCGGTCATGGCAACCTTTTCGCTGGGAGCGGCATCCATGCCTGCATGTGTAGGAAACGAATGCGTACCGTACTGATCATCGACGACAACCCGGCCGTGGGCGAAGCCCTGTCGCTGCTGCTGTCGCTGCACGACATCCGCCCGCTGACCGCGCTGACACCCGAGGAAGGGCTGGCGACGCTGGAGCGCGAGTCCGTGGACGTCGCCATCCAGGACATGAACTTCACCGCCGACACCACCTCCGGCGAAGAGGGCGTGGAGCTGTTCCGCGCCATCCGCCAGCGCCATGCGGACCTGCCGCTGATCCTGCTGACGGCCTGGACGCACCTGGAAACGGCGGTGGAACTGGTCAAGGCCGGCGCGGCCGATTACCTGGCCAAGCCCTGGGACGACGCCAAGCTGCTGGCCACGGTGGAGAACCTGCTGGAACTTTCCGAGTCCACGCGCGAGGTCAATCGCACGCGACTGGAGCGCCGCAAGCGTCGCGAGGCGTTGCAGCGCAAATACGATCTGGATGGCCTGGTGTTCGCCTCCGAAGCCATGGCGCGCACGCTGGATCTGGCCTGCCAGGTGGCCCGCTCGGACGTACCGGTGCTGATCACCGGCCCCAACGGCGCGGGCAAAGAACGCATCGCGGCCATCGTGCACGCCAACTCGGCGGTGCGCAACGGGCCGTTCATCGCGGTCAACTGCGGCGCGCTGCCGGGCGAGCTGATCGAGGCGGAGCTGTTCGGTGCCGAAGCGGGCGCCTACACCGGCGCCAACAAGGCCCGCGAGGGGCGTTTCGAGCTGGCCGATGGCGGCACGCTATTCCTCGACGAAATCGGCAACCTGCCGCTGCCGGGCCAGATGAAACTGCTGCGCGTGCTGGAAACGGGCCAGTTCGAACGCCTGGGGTCAGGCCGCACGCGCAAGGTGAAGGTGCGCGTGCTCAGCGCCACCAACGCCGATCTCAAGGCGATGATCCGCGCCGGCACCTTCCGCGAGGATCTGTATTACCGCCTCAACGTGATCGACGTGAACCTGCCGCCGCTGTCCGAGCGCATCGACGACATCCTGCCGTTGGCCGAGTACTTCCTGGCCGGGCGCGCGCAGCTGAGCGATGCGGCGCGCGAAGCCCTGCTGGCTTATGCGTGGCCCGGCAACGTGCGCGAGCTGAAGAACGCCATCGAGCGCGCGGCCCTGCTGGCCGGCGCCGGCCCGATCACGCCCGAGCAGCTCAACCTGCCGCAAATTACCGGGGCCGCTTCGGTGCGCAACCTCGACGAGCCCAGCCGCGAAGTGGTGGAGTCGGCGCTGCAGAAGGCCGAAGGGGTGGTCAGCCGTGCCGCGCAATCGCTGGGCCTTTCGCGCCAGGCGCTGTACCGGCGGATGGAGCGTTACGGATTGATCTCTCAGACATGACCTTCGGGCAGTGTTGATACTGGCGCCGACGTTGTAGAACATGGCCATGTTCCGGGGGAGAGCGCCGATGCCGCACCGCATGCCGCTGAGCAGGGCCCGACGATGCGCCTGAGGTCGCTGGAAGGGCGCCTGACGCTGTTGCTGGCCCTGGCCGCGCTGACCGGTGCGCTGGTCTATATCGGCGTCACCGAATGGCCATTGCCGCAAATACTGGCCTGGATGCAGGACGCGCTGCCGCACACCGCCTTCGCGCGTCCTTCACGCATGGGCGTGGTGATCATCTGCGCGGCGGTGTTGCTGCCGTTGTCGTGGTGGCTGGGCCATATCGTGATGGAACCGGTCAAGCGCCTGCTGCGTGCGCTGGAAAGCGCTGTAGCCAGCTATCGCGACGGCGACTTCAGCATCTCCATCGCGCAGAACCGCCGCGACGAACTGGGCGACCTCATCCACATGCACAACGAACTGGGGCAGACCCTGCGCGAGCAGCGCCAGAACCTTGCCCAGCGCGAATTGCTGCTGGATACGGTGGTGCAGAACACGCCGGTCGCGCTGGTGCTGACCGATGCCAATGGCCGCGTGGCCTACGCCAACATCGCCGCGCGGCATCTGTTCAATGAGGGACGCAGCCTCAACGGCCTGCATTTCGCCAGCTTGATCGAAGATGCGCCCGAAGCCTTGCGCAAGGCGATCGAGGGCACCGAAGACGCGTTATTCAGCGTGGAAATGGATGGCAGCGAGGAGACCTTCCATCTCTCCCAGCGCGCGTTCCGCCTGCAGGGGCGGCCGCATCGTCTGCAACTGTTCCGGCGCATGACGCGCGAACTGTCGCGACAGGAGGTGGCGGCGTGGAAGCGCGTCATCCGCGTGGTCAGTCACGAGTTGAACAATTCGCTGGCGCCCATTTCCTCGCTCGCCCACTCCGGCGCGGAGCTGGCGCGGCGTGGCGACGTGCAGCGCCTGCCCGGCGTGTTCGCCACCATTGGCGAACGCGCCCGGCATCTGCACGGTTTCATCGATGGCTATGCGCGCTTTGCCAAGTTGCCGGCGCCGCGCGTGGCGGCGGTCCAGTGGCGTCCGTTTCTGGATGCGCTGGCCCTGCATTGCCAGTTCCAGCTGCACGGCAAAGTGCCGGCACAGCCGGGCTGGTTCGACGCGGTGCAAATCGAGCAGGTACTGATCAACCTGATCAAGAACGCGCACGAATCGGGCAGCGCGCCGGACGGCGTCACGCTGGCGCTGAGCACGATCGGGCACGAGTTGCGCATCGAAGTCGCCGATCGCGGCCCGGGCATGAGCGAAGCGGTGCTGGCGCAGGCGCTGCTGCCGTTCTATTCCACCAAGCGTTCCGGCACCGGTCTGGGCCTGGCCTTGGCGCGCGAGATCAGCGAAGCGCATGGCGGGCGTATCGCCCTGGCTAATCGCGAAGACGGCGGCCTGCGCGTGACCCTGGTGCTGCCGCAGACGAGCGCGGCGGGGTGAGGTTTGTCCCGCTTAGCCATCCAGCGGGCTCGTGGCGGCAACAATCGGCTTGATCTGACAACCGTTCAAGCACTGCGCTGACATCGTGACGCGGCAAGCCGGCCGGTCGGCCAACAAGGGTAGCCACGTTCGACGTCCATCCAGCCGGCGGATCGCCCAGCTGGCCCTATACTTGACCGATCACAAGGAGGATTGCCATGGGCACCGCTTTCGCACTCATCGTCATTGCCGTCGCGATCGTGGTACTGGCCAAGCTGGTACGCATCGTTCCGCAAGGTTACGAATGGACGGTCGAACGCTTCGGCAAGTACACCAGCACACTGACGCCGGGCCTGCATTTTCTGATCCCTTTCATCTATGCCGTGGGCCGCAAGATGAACATGATGGAACAGGTGCTGGACGTGCCCAGCCAGGACGTCATCACCAAGGACAACGCGGTCGTCCGCGTGGACGGCGTGGTGTTTTACCAAGTGCTGGATGCGGCCAAGGCCGCGTATGAAGTGTCCAGTCTCGAACAGGCCGCGCTGGCGCTGGTGATGACCAACATCCGTACCGTGCTCGGCTCCATGGATCTGGATGAATCGCTGAGCCAGCGCGACGCGATCAATGCGAAGCTGCTGACGGTGGTGGACGAGGCCACGCATCCGTGGGGCGTGAAGGTCAACCGCATCGAGATCAAGGACATCGCGCCGCCGCGCGACCTGGTCGATTCGATGGCCCGCCAGATGAAGGCCGAGCGCGAAAAGCGCGCGCAGATCCTGGAAGCGGAAGGTCAGCGTCAGAGCGCGATCTTGAAGGCCGATGGCGAAAAACAATCGGCCATCCTTGCCGCCGACGGCAGGAAGGAGGCCGCTTTTCGCGAAGCCGAGGCACGCATCCGCCTGGCCGAGGCCGAGGCGCAGGCGACCAAACTCGTTTCCGACGCCATTGCCAGCGGCGACGTCAACGCCCTGAACTACTTCGTGGCCAACAAGTACGTCGAGGCGCTGAAGGAAATGGCCCATTCGCCGAATCAAAAGATGCTGCTGATGCCGGTGGAAGCCAGCGGCATCATCGGCTCGCTGGCAGGCATCGCCGAACTTGCGAAGGAGTCGCTGTCGCAGCAGCAGGAGAAACTCACCGCGCGTCGTCCACCCACTTAAGCTGGGCCGGGCGTAACGTCAGGACGCAACAGACGGCCCGTGCCGCCGTTGCGCGGGCCGTGACCAAGACACTCAAGGAGCCGACCATGTTCGCAAGCGTTGCCGCGCATTATCTGTGGTGGATCGTTGCGCTGGTGCTGATTGGCATCGAGGCGGTCGCGCCCGGGTATTTCATGCTGTGGGTCGGCATCGGTGCGGCGGCGACGGGGGTACTGGCATGGATTGCGCCGGGTCTGCCGTTGCTGATCCAGGCGCTGGTGTTTGTGGTGCTGGCGTTCGCGTCCTGCGCGATCTACTGGTACGCGCTTCGTCCGAAGCTGCAACACGACCAGGCGGACGCGGCACGTCTTAACCGCCGCGGCGAGCAATTGATCGGCGAGCGCTACGTGCTGATCGAAGCGATCGTCAATGGGCGGGGCAAGGCGCGCGTGGGCGATGGACAGTGGCGGGTAAGCGGACCGGATTTACCTGTCGGCGCCACGGTCGAGGTGGTGGCGGTGGAAGGCACCACGTTGAAAGTGCGCCCCGGTTGAATGCATGCCTTCCGTTTCGCCTTCACCGCCTGTAGTCGATGGCGCATACACAACAGGCGGCGCTTGCGGTAACAATGTCTGCATGCGTCCATTCACCACGTCCATCGTTACGTCCCGCTCCGCCACCCCTGCCAGGGCGGCGACGGCATGAGTGTCCCGTTCGCCACTACCGCGTTCAATACGCGTATTGCGTTCCTGATGGAACTGGCCGGCCGGCTGCACAAGTACGGTGCGTCGTCGCCTCGCCTTGAAATGGCCATTTCCGGTGCGGCACAGCGCATCGGCTTGAGCGCGGAGGTGTGGTCGAGCCCCACGGCGATCATTATTTCCTTCTCGGATCTGGCCCAGGGCGAAGAAGGGCGCCTGGCGCAGGCCACGCAAGTGGTGCGCCTGTCTCCCGGCGACGTCAATCTCGACCGACTCTGCCGCGCCGATGAAATCGCCGACCGGGTGATCGCCGGCCAGTTGGATCTGCGCGAGGGGTTTCGCCTGCTGCGCGGACTGGAACTGCCCGACACGCGGCGCCAGAAAGTGGCACTGGTCGGCAGCTACGGCCTTTCGGCCGGCGCGATCGATGCGCTGTTCCTGCACAGCACCTGGGTGGACGTCCTGGTGGCGACGGCCGTGGGGCTGATCATCGGCGGCATCACCATCCTTTCGGCTACGCGGCCGCGCCTGGCGGTGGCCAGCGATGCGATCTGCGCCATGGTGGCCACGCTGGTGGCGATCATGTTCAGTGCATTCGTGGTGCCGCTGGCGATCAAGTCGGTCGTGCTGGCGGGATTGATCATCCTGGTGCCGGGCATGACGCTCACTACCGCGGTGCGCGAGATTTCGAGCCAGCACCTGGTCTCGGGCATGGCGCGCATGGGCGGTGCGATGGCGACCTTGCTCAAGCTCACCTTCGGTGTGGCTGCCGCCACGCAGGTGTGCGCGGTATTGGGCATCCAGGCGCGCGATTTCGAGCTGCCGGCGTTGCCTGCCTGGGTGGATTACCCGGCGCTGCTGGTGGCCGCGATCGCCTTCGCGGTGCTGTTTCGCGCGGCGCGGCGCGACTGGCCGGTGGTGATCGGCGCGGTCATCGTGGGTTATCTGGCCACGCGCCTGGGCGGCATGGTGTCGGTCAATTTGCCGGCGGCGCCGTTCGGCGTCTTTCTAGGCGGCTTGCTGCTCAGTGCGTTGTCCAATCTTTATGCGCGATATGCCGGACGTCCGGGCGCGGTCGTGCGCGAGCCGGGCATTCTGTTACTGGTGCCAGGCAGTGTGGGGTTTCGCAGCGTTTCCTATCTGCTTGAGCGCAATACCACGCTGGGTTTCGATACCGGCATCCTGCTGGTAACCCTGCTCATTTCGCTGGTGGGCGGGTTGATGTTCGGCGAATTGCTGGTCGCACCGCGGCGGTCCCTTTAAAAGCGAGGGCCGTTCTGCGAAGACGGGACATGCGCCGGTATCGCAGCGATAGATGCCATATGCCTTGAGGGCCGGTTTGCGGCGTTGGCCATTTTCCCTGTTCGATAATCGCCGAAAAAACTGGATCCAGCCGCCCATCCATAACGCCGTTGCAGGCAGCTGCTATTGGCCTGGGAGATGCCGGTTCATCAGGCCAAAATAAATACGCACAGAATTGGCAGGTACAAATCGGTTGGATAAAGATCCATTTGCGGTTGAAACAACAAAACGCCGGCAAAGGCCGGCGTTTTGTGGGGGCCAAGCAGGCGCTGAATCAGATCGCCAGATCCTTTTCCTTCTTGCCGGCCTTCAAGGCATCGCTGAACCAGCGCGGACGCTTGCCGCGCCCGGACCAGGTCTGCTCGGGATCGGCCGGGTTGCGGTATTTGGGTGCCACTGAACCGGTGCCGCGACGCTTGGCGCGCACGCCGGTCCCGAATATATCCTCGAACGTATAACCTTCAGCCTTGATCAGCGCGTGGACTTTTTCGCGCAATTTGCCGACTTTTTCCTTGCGCAGCTCATTTTGGCGCAGTTGTGCCTTGCTGATCAGGTCATTGAGCTGATTATGGTTCAGGCTCTTGATATCAATGGCCATGGGGTAGCTCCGGTAACAAGATTAAAAGGGGCATTCCGGGATAATGGATTATGTGATTAATGCCCGGAAGCCTATTTGATTCTCCCGCATAGATTGGCCGATTGCAAAACCACGTCGGCGAGATAATCGGTCATTGCATGTAGGGATCATCTTATTTGCATATTTCAATATCGTTAATGGCGGTGCCTTGGAACGCGGTGTGCCGCGTAGCGGCCGCAGCAAAGAAAAGCCGCATTGAGCGGCTCATTAAGCGGCTTTTCCTTGTGCCGAAGAACGGATCTCAGCCAAGCAGATCGAACAATGCCTCGCGCGTCATGGCGCTGGACTCGGCGGCATTGCGCGCGCGGTATTCCAGGGTGCCGGCGGCCAATCCACGCTCGCTCACCACCACGCGATGCGGAATGCCGATCAATTCCATGTCGGCGAACATCGCGCCGGGGCGCAGGCCGCGGTCGTCCCACACGGTGTCGATGCCGCGCGCGGTCAGTTCGTTGTAAAGCGACTCGGCGGCGGCATGGACCTCCGGTGCGTTCTTGGGATTGATTACGCACAGTGCCACGCGCCACGGTGCCATCGGCTCGGGCCAGACGATGCCGGCTTCGTCATGGCGCTGCTCGATCGCGGCGGCGACGATGCGGCTGACGCCGATGCCGTAGCAGCCCATCAGCATCACCTGCTTCTTGCCCTGGTCGTCGAGCACGGTGGCGTCGAGCGCTTGCGCGTACTTTTTGCCGAGCTGGAACACGTGGCCGACCTCGATGCCGCGCGCGATGCGCAGCGTGCCCTTGCCGTCGGGCGAAGGATCGCCCGCCACCACCTGGCGGATGTCTTCCACGCGCGTGATGCGTGCGTCGCGTTCCCAGTTGGCGCCGGTGTAATGGGTGTCGTTGGCGTTGCCGCCGCAGATGAAATCGGCGAGCACGGCCGCGCTGCGGTCGACGATCACCGGGATCGACTCGGGCAGGCCGACCGGGCCGATGAAGCCCGGACGCGTGCCGGTGGCCGCGAGAATTTCCTCCTCGGAGGCGAGCAACGATTCGTCCGGCAGTTCGGCCAGCTTGGCCGCTTTCACTTCGTTGATCTCGTGGTCGCCGCGCAGGCACAGCGCGACGAGGCCGTGCTTGCCGCGCACCAGCAAGGTCTTGAGGGTGCGCTCGGCGCCGACGCCGAAATGCGCGGTAACGTCCTCGATGGTGCGCACGCGCGGTGTGTCCACGCGCACAAGCGCCGCCGCCGGGGCGGGGCGTGGCGTGGCCGGGGCGAGCGCTTCGGCTTTCTCGATATTGGCCGCGTAGTCCGAACCGTCGGAGAAGATCAGCGCGTCTTCGCCCGAGTCGGCCAGCACCTGGAACTCGTGGCTGGCGTTGCCGCCGATGGCGCCAGTGTCGGCCTGCACCGCGCGAAACTGAAGGCCAAGGCGCGTGAAGATGCGCGTGTAGGCCTGGTACATCGCCTCGTAGGTTTCGCCCAGCGATTCGGGCGTCAGATGGAAGGAGTAGGCATCCTTCATCAGGAATTCGCGCGCGCGCATCACGCCAAAGCGCGGACGGATCTCGTCGCGGAACTTGGTCTGGATCTGGTAGACGTTGATCGGCAGCTGCTTGTAGCTTTTGAGTTCGTTGCGCGCGAAGTCGGTGACCACTTCCTCGGCCGTGGGGCCGTAGCAGAATTCCTGCTCCTTGCGGTCCTTGATCTTCAACAGCTGGCCGCCGAATTTCTGCCAGCGGCCGGTTTCCTCCCACAGCTCGCGCGGCTGGATGGAAGGCATCAGCATTTCGATGGCGCCGGCGCGGTTCATTTCCTCGCGCACGATGTGTTCCACCTTGCGCAGCACGCGCAGGCCCAACGGTGACCAGGTGTAGAGGCCGGCGGCAAGCTTGCGGATCATGCCGGCACGGATCATCAGCTTGTGGCTGGCGATTTCAGCGTCGGCGGGGACTTCCTTGACGGTGGCCAGGTGGAATTGGCTAAGGCGCATGTGCGGCGAATCCGGGGGTTAAAGGCGCGATTATAGCCGCCCGTGCGGCTCTCCCGCGTTTGCCCGGCACCGTGTCGCGCGATCAGCTGCCGCAGTATTGCTGGTAGGTGGACTGGTTGGCGTCCAACTGCTGCTTGCGCTGGTCGGCGTTCAGGACCTGCTGCTGCCCGCCGTTCTGCATCACGACCGGGGCGCTGCCTTGCAGGGTGGTTATGTTGGCTTTGAGCGAGGAGCACATCTTGGCGCGGTTTTCCGGCGTATCGGCCACCGGCGGATTGCTGTTGCTGTTGTTTTGCGCGGCGGGTGGCGGTGCGGATGGGGCGGCGGAAGCGCTCGATCCGGGCGAAGCCGGCTCGTCCGCGCCGCTCACGGTGACTTGGCTGTACTTGGTACCGGCCGGAGGCGGGGTCTCGGAGTAGTGCGTGGTGCCATGGGCATCGGTCCACTTGTAGACCTGGGCCAAGGCCAGCGGCGCGACCAGCAACAGCGCAAGAGCGATGGACAGACGACGCATGGGCGGGCTCCGAAGCATGGGCATGTGATGTACTAGTTAACAACCCACGCGATCCGGACTCAAGCGCCGGATGGTTTACACTGCGCGCATCCCGTCACGGATTGATCCATGAGCGACACCACGCCAGTCCGGGCGCCAAGGCATCCCGGTATTTACCTGTTGCCGAACCTGTTCACGACCGGCGCCATGTTTGCCGGCTTTTACGCCATCGTCGTCAGCATCGGCGGCCGGTTTACCGAGGCGGCCATCGCCGTGTTCGTGGCGGCCCTGCTGGACGGCATGGATGGCCGCGTGGCGCGCCTGACCAACACCCAGAGCGAATTCGGCGTGCAGTACGACTCGCTGTCGGACCTGGTGAGCTTCGGCCTCGCCCCGGCGCTGGTGATGTACAACTGGTCGTTGTCGAGCCTGAGCGAGTACGGGCCGCTGTGGGGCAAGGTCGGCTGGGCGGCCGCGTTCATCTATGCCGTTTGCGCGGCGCTGCGCCTGGCGCGCTTCAATACGCAGGTGGCGGTGATCGACAAGCGCTATTTCCAGGGCCTGGCCAGCCCCGCCGCGGCGGCGGTATGCATGTCGTTCGTGTGGAGCATGGAGAAATTCGGCATTTCCGGTCCGGAGCTCGACATGTTCACCCCCTTCATGGCGGTGGCGGTGGGTCTGCTGATGGTTAGCCGCTTTCGCTACTACAGCTTCAAATCGCTGCCGATGGGGGACAAGGTGCCGTTCCTGTGGATCCTGATCGGGGTGCTGATCCTGGTGCCGTTTTTCGTCGATCCGCCGCGCGTGTTGTTGGCGGTGTTTTCGCTTTACCTGCTGTCCGGGCCGGTGCTGACCCTGTGGGGCCTTGCCACGCATCGCCGGCGCCCGCGCCGTGGAGCGGTATGAGCGTGCCCGCCGCCAGCCTGGCGCATCGCGAGCGCCTGTTGCGCGCGCTGGGCGTGGTGCCGTGGCGGCTGCGCGCGGTGGCTCCCGCGCTGGCGGAGCCGGGGGCACTCGCCGCGGCGGAGTGGCCGGTTCAGGTCGGCGCGGCGGTGGTGGTGCTGCCGTCCGGGTGCGCGGTGCGCGAGTTGGACCTGATCGGGCGCGTGCTGTACGCCTGTGGGCCGCAGCTGGCGCGTGCGGCGCGGATCGAGGCGACCGATGGCCAAACCATGCAGGTGCCGCATGCGCGGGCCTATCTGGTGTTCGGCCAGGCGCAGGCGCATGCGTTGGGCCGCGCCCTGCCCGCCGAAGTGATGCGCGATGCGCACATCGTGCTGGCCGATGCGCCGGGCCAGATACTGGGCCAGGCGGCGTCCAAGCGCCGACTCTGGCATGCGCTGCGCAGCATGCGCCGCGCCCTTGCGGAAGGCGGCAAGGCGTAATGGTGGCCGTGGCGCGCCCTTCGCTGGAAATGCGGGCCATGCGCCGGGACGACCTGCCGCGCGTCAGCGCGCTGGAAAACGCCTCCTACGATTTTCCGTGGACGATGGGCATCTTTGGCGATTGCCTGAAGGCCGCACATCCTTCGTGGGTGCTGTGCCTGGAAGGTCGTATCGTCGGCTACGGCATTCTTTCGGTGGGTGCCGGCGAGGCGCATATCCTCAACGTGTGCATCGATCCGGAGCAGCGCGGCCAGGGCTTTGGCCGTCACCTGATGCGTCGCTTGCTGGACATCGCGCGCTGGAACGGTGCCGAGCGGGTGTTCCTGGAAGTGCGGCCGTCCAATCCGAATGCGCAGCAGCTGTATGCGTCGATGGGGTTTCGCGAGATCGGCCGGCGGCCACGGTATTACCCGGCGCACGGCGGGCGCGAGGACGCCATCGTGATGGCGTTGGAGTTTCCTGCTTCGTAACTGCGGCCTTTTTTCTTCTCTAGTCACACGCGAAGCGGCCTTTGCCCCCTCTCCCCTCGGGGAGAGGAAGAAAAGCATCGCGCTTGTGGCATTTGGTTACTTCCTCTCATCACGACGAGAGGAAGAAAAGCATCAGCCCAGCTTCTGCAACTGCTCGCGCAACGCCGAAGCCTGCGTTCCCCAATCGGCGATGCGCTGACGCTCCTGCGCCACCACCTCGGCCGGCGCATTGGCCACGAAGTTCGCATTGCCCAGCTTGTTCTCGCACTTCTTGATTTCGCCTTCGATGCGGCCGATTTCCTTGGCCAGGCGCGCTTTTTCCGCACCCAGATCGATCAGCCCGGCCAGCGGAATCAGCACGCGCAGGCTACCGACAACGGCTGCCGCCGCGGCCGGTTCGTCGGTGCCAGAGGCGATCCATTGCGGTGCATCCACGCGTGCGAGGAAGCTGATTTGTGCGGCAAACTTGGCGGCGCGCGCGCGGTCTGTCGCGTCGCCGTCGGCGAGCAGCAGCGGAATGGTCTTGCCGGGCGCGATGTTCATTTCCGCGCGGATGCGGCGGATGCCGCTCAGCACATTTTTGAACCATTCGATTTCCGCCGCCGCCGCGTTGTCCGCGGCGACTTCCCCCGCCTTCGGCCACGGTCGTTGCAGGATGCCGTCGGCGTTGATGCCCAGCTTGGGCGCCACCGATTGCCAGATTTCTTCGGTGATGAACGGCACGATCGGATGCAGCGCGCGCAGCACGGTTTCCAGCACGACCACCAACGTGTGGCGCGTGGACGCCGCGGCAGCTGCGTCGTGGCCGTTCAAGGCCGGCTTGGAAAGCTCCAGGAACCAGTCGCAGAACTCGTTCCAGGTGAACTCGTACAGCGCCTGCGCCAGGAGGTCGAAGCGATAGCTGGCGAAATGCTGTTCCACTTCGCCCAAGGTTTGCTTCAGCCGCGTAAGAATCCAGCGCTCGGCTTCGGTGGCGGGCGCACCCTGCGGTGCGGGCAGCTGGCCCTCGGGCAAGTTCATCAGCACGAAGCGCGCGGCATTCCACAGCTTGTTGCAAAACGCCTTGTAGCCTTCGGCGCGCTTGATGTCGAAATTGATCGTGCGGCTATAGCTGGCCAATGCGGCGAAGGTAAAGCGCAGCGCATCGGTGCCGATGGCGGGGATGCCGCCGGGGTAATCCTTGCGGATGCGCTTTTCCACTTTTTCGCGCACTTGCGGAATCAGCAGCGACCTGGTGGATTTTTCCACCAGCGGTTCGAGTTCGATGCCGTCGATCAAGTCCAGCGGGTCGAGGGTGTTGCCCTTGGACTTGGACATCTTCTGGCCTTCCGCGTCGCGCACGATCGCATTGATGTACACCTCGCGGAACGGCACCTGGCCGGTGAAGTACTTGGTGGCCATCACCATGCGCGCAACCCAGAAGAAAATGATGTCGAAGCCGGTAACCAGCACCGCGCTGGGCAGGAAGATCTTGTCGTGCTGCCAGTCGGCCACCACGTCGCCGCGCTCGTTTTTCACCGGGCCATTCGCCGGCCAGCCGAGCGTGGAGAACGGCCACAGCGCGGAGCTGAACCAGGTGTCGAGAACATCTTCATCCTGCTTGAGCGCACCGACCGGCGCGATGGATGCGTGCGCGCGCGCGTCCGCTTCGTTTTCGCCCACGAAGATGTTGCCGGCCTGGTCATACCACGCGGGAATGCGATGGCCCCACCACAGCTGGCGGCTGATGCACCAGTCCTGGATGTTTTCCAGCCATTGCGTGTAGGTGGTAGTCCAGTTTTCCGGTACGAACTTGATGTCGCCAGCGCGCACGGCGTCGAGTGCGGGTTCGGTGATCGCCTTGCGGCCGTTGTCGCTGGTGAGGTCGACGAACCATTGGTCGGTAAGCATCGGCTCGATCACCGCGTCCGAGCGCTGGCTTACCGGTACCTGCAGTTTGTGCGGCTTGGTTTCGACCAGCAGGCCAGCCGCTTCCAGATCGGCCAGCACGGCTTTGCGCGCTTCGTAGCGATCCATGCCCTGGTATTTCGCCGGCGCGTTGGCGTTGACCTTGGCGTCGAGCGTGAAGATCTCGATCGGCGCAAGCTTGTGCCGCTGGCCGATGGCGTAGTCGTTGAAGTCGTGCGCGGGCGTGATCTTCACGCAACCGGTGCCGAATTCGCGGTCGACGTAGTCATCGGCGATCACCGGAATCGGGCGGCCGCTGAGCGGCAGCGTCAGCGTCTTGCCGATCAGGTGCTGGTAACGCTCGTCATCCGGATGCACGGCCACGGCGACGTCGCCGAGCATGGTTTCCGGACGCGTGGTGGCAACGACGATGCTTTCGCCGCTGTCGGTGACCGGATAGCGGATCGACCACATGTGGCCGTCGCGCTCGACGTTGTTCACCTCCAGATCGGACACCGCCGTGCCCAGCACCGGATCCCAGTTCACCAGGCGGTTGCCGCGGTAGATCAGCCCCGCGCGATACCACTCCACGAATACTTTGCGCACCGCGTCGGAAAGGCCCTCGTCCATGGTGAAGCGCTCGCGCGACCAGTCGGCGGCCACGCCAAGACGGCGCATCTGGTTGGTGATGGTAGAGCCCGATTCCTCCTTCCACTGCCACACGCGTTCGACGAACGGCTCGCGGCCCAGGTCGTGGCGCGTCTTGTCCTGCGCCGCCAGCTGGTTTTCCACGATCTTCTGGGTGGCGATGCCGGCGTGGTCGGTGCCCACCTGCCAGAGGGTATTGAGGCCGCGCATGCGCTGGTAGCGGATCAGCATGTCCATCACGGTCTGCTGGAAGGCGTGGCCCATGTGCAGGGTGCCGGTGACGTTCGGCGGAGGCAGCAGGATGCAGTACGGCTCGCCGTGCCCCGACGGGCGGAATACGTCGGCGGCTTCCCAGCGGGCATACCACTTCGACTCGATCGGGCGGGGCTCGAAACTCTTTTCCATCGGGGACTCGCGTTTGCGCGCCTGGACCGCGGCACGCTTGGGGTTTGGGCGTAAAACGGTCATTGTACGGGGCAGGGGCGGACCTGCCAAAGCGTGCGACGGAAGGGCGTTAGGGTCAGCCCGGGCTTGGATAAATCCGATATATTTCCCGGCTGGCCTTCGGGCGATCACGAGCGGGTGGCGGGCAGGGATGGAAATGCGGAACGAGGTCGATATCGCGGCGGCTGGCCTGCCTCATCCGGCCATCCTGCCGTCGCGGCCGAAAGTGGTGGTCTGCATGACCAACCACGAGCGCCCGGACTGTGCGCGCATCAACCAGGAAATCATCAAGCTCAATTACCCCGAGCCGTGGCTGATCGTGCACGCCTGCTCGGATCAGACCTACCAGCCGCATCGGGAAGACGTGCTGGTGCGCTGCCAGCCGCGCACCATCATCTATGGCGCGCTGAACCTGCTGCAGCAGTCCTGCCGCGCCGCGGTGGAGATCTACAACCCGCAGTACCTGGTGCATGTGGAGGCCGATACGTGGGTGTTCGACCAGGCCGTCATCCGGCGCTATATCGATTTGCTGGATCGCAACCCCCAGGCATATCTGGCCGCATCCACCTGGAGCACCGACCAGCGCCCGCAATGGCGGCGCCTGCGCAACCCGTTCGCGAAGGCCAAGCTGGGCCTGGCCAGGCTGGCGCAGGCGCTGGGCAACGATTTCTACATCAAGCGCAAGCAGACTTTGTCGACGCAGTTTTTCATCGCGCGCAACGACCCGCGTTTCTTCACCATGATGGATGGCATCCAGCCGACCATCGAGAACACCCTCGAATACGATTTTTACCAGGCCTTCGTGCGGGAATTCGGCGCGCACGCGTTCATCAAGATCAAGGAACGCGAGCCGGTGCATCCGCTCAATCGCCACTGGTGCCCCGCGTTGACGCTGCATGCGCAGCATTGGCCCGAACAACTGCCGCGGCCGGCGGACTTGCCCGCGGACGGCACGCCGCGCCAAGGCGTGTCGGGCCAATACGACATTCCCGGCAAGAAGGAAGTGCTGGCAGCGCATGGCTTCAAGCATATCGGTCCGGCCATGCGCCAGTTGCTTGAAGCCACCGATACCAGCTACTACAACCCCAAGGCAAAACGTTATTGACGCATTCGGTGCGAGAATGGCCCGATGAACCTGCTAGCCATCGAAACCGCCACCGAAGCCTGTTCCGTCGCCCTGGTCCACGGCGAAACTGTTATCGCTCGCACGGAGCTTGCGCCGCGCCGTCACGCCGAACGCGTGCTGCCCATGGCCGACGAACTGCTCGCCGAGGCCGGCATCGGCAAGCACGCGCTGGATGGGATTGCCGTGGGGCGCGGCCCCGGCGCCTTCACCGGCGTGCGCCTGGCGGTGTCGCTGGCGCAGGGCATGGCGATGGCGCTGGACGTGCCCGTGGTCACCGTGTCGTCGCTGGCGGCATTGGCGCTGGAAGCACCCGAGGACGATGCCGACATCCTGGCCGTGATCGACGCGCGCATGGGCGAAATCTACGCGGCGAGCTATCGGCGCGATGGCGCGGGCGGATTGGTCGCGCTGGACGAAGAACGCGTATGCACCGCCCAGGCGCTGCTGTTGCCGCAGGCAATGGCCTGGAACGTGGTAGGTAGCGGCTGGGCCACCTATCAGGACACCTTGCTCGGCAAGCTGGCCGGGTCGCTTCGTTCGGCCGAAAGTGCCCGCTATCCGCAGGCACGGCATGTGGCAACGCTGGCGGTGAGTGAATTCAAGGCGGGGCGGGCACAGGCGCCTGAGCTGGCGTTACCGGTGTATCTGCGCGACAAGGTTGCCTTGACGCTGGCCGAGCAGGGGCGCTGAGCTTTTTCGGATCGAAAGACAAAACCAGCGTCCTCGTGTTCATGCGTTTGATGGATGGTGTCCGGAAAATCACCAAGACCGACGATACGAGAGACTATCGCTAGCAGCTCCGCCTGGTTCTTTGCCTTCTCGCTCCGTGAAGAGGGGCAAAGAAAGATCAGAGCTGCCCGATTACCAACTGCACCAGCAGGCTGCTGACCGACACTGCCGCCCACACGCCCAGGCCCAGGAGGATCGGACGCACGCCGGTCGCCGCCATCTTGCGCAGGTTGGCCGACAGGCCGATACCGGTGAGCGCCACGATGATCATGAACTCCGCGGCCAGGTGGATCGCCGGCTGGATCGCCACCGGCACCAGGCCCGCCGTGCGTACCGCCGAGGCGACCAGGAACCACAGGATGAACCAGGGGAAGATACGCGCCAGGCTGAAATCGCCGGTTACGCCCGAGTCCTTCGAAGCGCGCTTGGCTCGCAGCGCCGTAATCACCGCCAGCACCAGGCAGATCGGGATGATCAGCGTCGCGCGGGTCAGCTTCACGATCGTGGCGTAGTCGCCCGCCGCCGTGCTGTAGCTGTAGCCGGCCGCCACCACCGATGACGTATCGTTGATCGCCGTGCCCGCCCACAGGCCGAAACCGAGGTCGGACAGGTGCAACATGTGCCCCAGCAGCGGGAACAGCAGCACCGCGACGACGTTGAACAGGAAGATGGTGGAGATCGCAAACGCCGTATCGTGATCGTCCGGCTTGATGATCGGCGTCACCGCCGCGATTGCCGAGCCGCCGCAAATGGCCGTGCCCACGCCGATCAGGATCTGCAGCTTGTCGTGCACCTTCATCAGCCGGCCCAGTGCGTAGGCGGTGACGAAGGCGGTAGTCATCGTCACCATCGTCACCGCGAGCGATTCCAGTCCGGTTTTGGCAACCTGGGTGAGGCTGAGGCCGAAGCCCAGTGCGATGATCGACCATTGCAGGATCTGCTTGCTGGCGAACTGGATGCCCGGATTGAAACTGTCCGACGGCGAGAGCAGGTTGCGCGCCAGAATGCCGATCACAATGCCGAACACCGGTCCGCCGATCAGCGGCACGCGATGCCCCAGCCACCAGGCGGCCAGGGCAATGCCCAACGCGAGGGTAAGACCGGGGAGGCGAAGGCGAAGGCTGGAGGTGGTCATGGGAATGGCGGTAGCGTTCATGGCGGCGTGGCCGGTGGGGGATGGGCTTATTGTCCGCGCCGGCATGTATTAGGAAAATTTGAAATATCTGATTCATCCGATAAGATGGACTGATGGTTAACGTCAGCCTGCGCCAGCTTGAGGTATTCGTGCAGATCGCCCTGCACGGCAGCGTGCGTGCAGCCGCCGAGCGGCTGTTCCTCACCCAGCCCGCCGCCAGCATGGCCCTGGCCGAGATGGAGCGGCAGCTGGACGCCCCGGTGTTCGACCGCGAACGCGGCCGGCTGCGTCTCAATGCGCGTGGGCGCGAGTTGTTGCCGCTGGCGCAAGAGCTGCTGGAGCGCCACGCCGAATTCGGTCGGCGCGCCACCGGCAAAACAGCGGCGTTGGCCGGCGACCTGAGCATCGGTGCCAGCAACACCGTGGGCAATTACCGCGTGGGCGAACTGCTCGGCGACTTCGTACGCAGCCATCCACAAGTGGCCATCCGGCTACGCGTGGCCAACACCGGCGACATCGCCGCCGCCGTGCTCGACCACAGCCTGGACGTAGGTTGCGTGGAGGGGCCGATCGCGCATCCGCTCATCGAAGTCCGTCCCTGGCGCGATGACGCTTTGGTGGTGTGCGCACCACCCGATCACCCGCTGGCGAAAAAGCGCAGCCTCAAGCCCGAGCACTTTGCCGGCGCGCGCTGGGTATTGCGCGAACCCGGCTCGGCCACCCGCGCGACCAGCGAACGCGCCTTGGCGCAGCTACCGCCGGGCGAAACGGTGATGGAACTGGATCAGATCGAATCCATCAAGCAGGCCGTGACAGCGGGCCTCGGTATCGCCTGCCTGCCGGAAGTGGCAGTAACCGACGCGTTAGCGAACGGCCGGCTGGTCGCACTGAAAACACCGTTCCTGGATTTGCAGCGAAAGCTGTCGATCGTGCTGCATCGGGAGAAATACCGCGGTGCGGTGTTGGAGGCATTTTTGGATTCCGTCTGCGTTGCTTGAGGCAAAGCGCGCCGCCTTGCGAGATGGGCAAGTTTCTTAAGCCCCCGGGTAGCCCAGGCTTCCGTGATGATAGCCACGCTCCCGAAAGTGCGTCCCGGTCGTCTCAGGAGGTAGGTGACGGGGTTCCCCGGAAAAACAAGCGAGCTGTCCTAGTGCGGCCTGGTCGGGCGTCGGTCATCCATGTGGCGACGGGGGCTCTGTCGCGACACCAAGACGTCCCGGCGCTTCTGTTATCGCATGCCCCTGGCGTGGGAAAAAGCGCACAGTCCTGGCTTTTACCCCGGCGCAAAATGAAGTAGCGTCAGATCTTCGCGTTAGTCATATCTCTTAGGCACGACACAACGGCCTGCGTCGATGCCAGTGCGCACATGAGGTGCCGTTTCACGGGAGGAGAAATATGGCATTTGACGAGGGCAAAAATCCGTCGAGTCAGCCTGATCTGGACATGGTGGCACTAAGGATAGGGGCCAATCAGGTCGCCGGGGGCGCCGCAGCCTACGAAGCCGGCAATGAAGCCGTTATCAAGAAGACGAAGCGTGAGACGCTCTATAAGAACGGCTTCACGTTGTCGGTGACCGCTGAACGATTGATCGCCGAGGCCGAGAGAACGACCCGACATTCGGCAAAACTGGCAAGAAATATGAAAGCTGCAGGTCAATTGCGGCCATCTGATGCGGGGCCAAAGACAGTTTCTACGCACCATGTTGTGGCTGCAACGGACGACCGGGCTTTCGAATCACGAAAGAAGTTGTTTCGATGGGGCATCGGCATCAATGACGTCGATAACGGAGTGTATTTGCCCGCCTTTGAAAATTCGACCGTGTCGAGCCTCCCTAGGGCTGTGAAACATGCCGTCGTGCACACGGACGTATATCACGTGAACGTCTTTGCACGCTTCGTCATGATCCCCAATGACGGCACGGCAAGAGGGCGTGTGGCGCTACGTCAAATCAAGCAGGAGCTGATCGATGGCGTTTTTCCCTATTAATTGGGCAATGAAATGAGACTTTGGGAAATAACAAACGACTTGATCGGTCAAGTATCCATGCTTGTGGTGACCGATCAGGACCGATTGAACTTGGGTTTTTGGGACCAGTTCAGTGACGACGGGTCGATGATGCGTTGGAACAGGCGCCCTAAATTACAACCATACGTGGATAAGAAACGGAAGAAGCAAAAGCCACGTGCCGATATAAGCCCCTTCCGGCCCGGCAGCCTTGCGCTCAACGCCAAAGCGCACGATGCGCTGGGCGACTTCCTTGGCCAGTTCGGGCAGTTGCTTGAAATCGACGTGTTGGGCGAGGTTGAGTATTACTATAACGTCACCAACGTCATCGCCAGTGTTGATCTTGATCGATCGGACGTGGTTCCTGGGGGATTCGTAAAAAAGCCGGCGTTCAATGAGTCTTCGATCCCTGCGCAGGCGACGGTATTTAAAGATGCGGCAGTTCTTTCCAGCATTTACGTCAATGATGCGGCGAAGTTCGAGCTTGAGGAGCGCATTGCCGCGTCAGGCATCACTGGCATGGGCTTCAAGCAGGTTTGGGGCGAGGTATCCAATGATGGAAGCTTGGGTCGGGGCGATGGCTAGCAGTACATGCGCCAAGCAACTCTCAGCCAAGTCTGCGCCCATCTGGGTTTCGGGTGATCGCGCGAAACAGTGAAGGCAGCTAAGGGGGCTAATATGGATGGCCGTGGAGTGAGTGAACGCTAGTTGCAGCGCTTCTCCTATTTGGTGGTGCTATTTATCTGCGGCGCGCTACATGCCCAGCAGTAGCGCGCTGTTACGACACGGCTGAACTGTTGTTGAGGTTCAAACCCTGCGGATCGCCATTGAACTGCCGGTATCGGTCATGCGACACGCCAGCGGCGAAGGGCGCGTTGACGGAACGACGATGATGAAGCCTACGAATGATGAGCCAACATGAGTCTGTCCTTAGACGATAGGTCCTTGGACGATAGTTTGATGCCAGGGCGCGAAAGCATCGAAGGGCATGCGTGATGCCGCCTTATGTATGGGGCACACGATGGCGTAGCTTTACTTCCCGTATTGCTTGAGGCGCATGCCGAGCCGATGGACGGCTAAATTTTGCAAAACGCTTCATGGCCAGAGCCTTCACCGCATGAGGTGCACGCATGGCGAGTGGCTTCATTGAGGGCGGCGGCGCCGTTGAAGACCGCCTCGCCATGCGCGCGAGGTGAAGTATGGCGAGCGTGTCGGCGTGGAACATTCGTCCTACCGGCAGGATTCGTGTAGTCGAACGCTGATATGGACGGTGATGAGTCTGATAGCGAGGGTTCCAGGCTCGCCGGGTACGGGATCTGGGCGGGTCGCGTGGCTTTGCAGCGCGAGTCAACGAATCTTTTTTCCAGCGAGCGCCATAAAAAGCGGCAGCGCTCGATGTGTTGAACAGGATTTATCCAATGGTTGTCACGCGTGAAATTTGGTGCGGACCAGTCGCGACGCTCCGGGCTTTCTGTCGCATGAAGGACATTCCCTGCAACTAAGTCAGGGTTGCCTGATAAGACGACGCGCCATAGTCAGCTTTCGTGCGCGCCATCAGTCCGGCGATCCTAGTCACCAGAAAGAAACTGGTCGCCGAGCCCCTGGGATAACCGATGGCGCGGCCTCGGTGACGGAGTGAGGGAGCGCATGCGCAACCGTATGGTATCGATTGGCACGGCGATTCAAAACAGGCGTTGGTTGATGCACGTCGTCATGGCGCTGGGATACGCCTTGGCGTATTCGCTGGTGCAAGCGGTCTCGGCCAGGCAGGGGTCGTTTATTCTTCCGCTTCGTGTGGCATGCCTGTTGCTGATCCCACGGCGGTACTGGGCTGCCATGGTGCTGGGCGAGCTTGGGCCGATGATCTATCTCAACCTCCAATGCGTGCAGGACTTCGGTCCGACCTGGGTGGTACTGAATTCCATTCCGGGGCTTGTGTTTGCCATCCCGCCAGTGGTCTGGTTTCTGCGGGGAGGCGGGCTATTTCCAAGCAACCGGTGGGTGAACATGCAACGCCTGTGGTGCTGCCTGGCGGCGGCGTCACTGATCTGGACCCTGCGAAGCTACGGGATCTTACTGGCCGTGCGCTTGCCAACCGGGCCTTATGTCATTCCATCAGGCATGGCGCTGATGTTTTTTGCCAACGCCTACCTGGGACTATTCATATGGGTGCCTTGGGTGGTGATGGTTCGCCTGCGGGGCCGAATGGACACCTGGCGCGTTCCCTCGTGGCGGACATGGCTGTCGCGCCCATGGGCGCGGGACGCGGCGATCGCGACGCTTGCGACCCTGGTGCTGATGGGCATGCAGCATCAGCTCGACGGGCAGGGCAAATTCATCATGGTGATGGCCCTGTTTTTGGCACCCATCTGGCTAACGGTCAGACACGGGTGGCGTGCCGCGGTGTTCGGCTGCACGCTTGTATGGATGGCCGCCTACTCGCTATGGACATGGAGGGTCGGTGAAACGGACGTCCAGGAGTTGCGATGGCTGGTGATTGTCCTGACGACCTGCTTGTACGTATTCGGGGTGCGCATTTCCGAGCAATCGCAGCGCAATCAGCAGTTGATGCTGACCACCCAGGCCAGGCAGCGCGTTGCCAAGGATGCCTTGCTTCGCGGGGAAAACCGCCTGGCTCAGGCGTCGATGGCGCTTGAATCGGTGGTAGGCATGCTGCAGATCGACTACGACCACGTGCTGGACCACTTCGTGCCCGCGGAGCAGCGCGAGAGGCAACGTAAACTGGCCCGGCATTTGCGGACTCAGGTGATGCGCCTGGCCGAAAGCATCAGTCCCAGCGCGTGGCGGGACCGCGGCGTCGTGGCGGCGCTTAACGAAACAGTCGGCGGGGTCTTGTACGAGGCAGGCATTACCTACGGTTGTGATGCGTCCAAGCGCTCGCTGGAAACCCTGAGCCAGGTGTTGCAGGCGGCCATTTATCGGATAACGGGCGAGGCGATGGCCGTGCTCAGCGAGTCCTATGAGTGCGCGCGCATCGACCTGACCGTGCGCACGCTTTGGCGGCAACGCAGGCGCTGGGTGGTGCTGCGCATCGATAGCACCGAAGACCAGGCGCATATCGCACGCGCGCTTGAGCACGCCCAAGAGCGTCATCGTGTGGGTATGAAGCTGGGTGCCAGCATGCACGACGTCAACGAGGTGCGGCAGTTCGTGCGCGTGTTCGACGGGACACTGCGCATGCGCCGCATGGGCGACGGCATGCGCATGTCGGTATTGCTACGGGAAGGGCCTCAGCGAGGCGAGTGCGAGCGTAAGGCACCTATCCGGTGGCGGGTCAGGTAAAGCCACTCAATGCAGTGAGGCATCCGTGCGGTTGGCCGGATCCAGATCATCACCGGGCGCCATCGCCATCGTGATCTGCACGTCGCCATCGTTTTGCGAAGTAGCTTCAATGGTGAGGTTTTCGTCGTGGTAAATGGGCTGGGACAAACCGCCCATGCTTGATGCCTTGGTGATTGCAACGCGCTGTGCATCCACGCCGATGGGCAATGCGAAGGCCACTGGTCCCGCGCTGCCAACGGCGGCGTGCACCGTGCCGTTGCGATCATTGACCTGGATGTAGCGCACGCCATCCTTTTCGAAAACGTACACGTGCCAGTTCGGATTGGCGCTAACGTCGGTGGCGTTCGGCCAGGATTCGCCCAATCCGGTGGTGGGTATCGACGAGGATGTGTGTGCCGTTGCGGTGCAAGCGATGCTCAGAGCGGCGATGCCGGCCAGTGCGGCACGGCGGATAACGTCGTGAGATAACAAGGCGTGTCCTTTGCATTGAATGGTGATTCCCCTGCGGGCGGAAATGTATCAAATGTTTCAGGCGCCTTTTGTTGATGCAGCGCAGATTTTTTTGTCAGATCAAACGCGGTGCGAGCGTTGCGCGTTGTCGTTGCTCGCAGCGTTTTTCGGCCGGTATCGCCGCGGTTTTTGTCATCGATGATTGCAGTAGTGTGCTCACTGCGATGGACGGCAACAACTAAACGCCGATACAGGCTGGGAAGTGTCCGCGACATTCGTACTAGCGCGTAGTCCCATGACAATGGATCGGCAATGCTTTCATTGCCGCTCGCGACGACGCTGCAAGAAAAACTACTGCCCGCAGCCCACCAGGCTGTTGAGCAGCAGCTCGGCTTCCTCATGCGTGCGCGCGCGGATCAGCAGCGGCGCATGCGCGCGCAGGCGCTCGTGGTCGAGCGTGGCGAGACGGTCGCGCACGTGCAGGATCTGGCTCGGGTGCATGCTGAATTCCTTCAGCCCCAGCGCCAGCAGCAGGGCGGTAAAGTTGACGTCGCCGCCGATTTCCCCGCACAGGCTCACCGGCTTGCCCGCGCGGCGGCCGGCGCCGATCACGTGCGAGAGCAGGCGCAGCAGGGCGGGCTGCAGCGGGTTGTAGATGTTTTCCAGCGCATCGTTGCCGCGGTCGGCAGCGAGCACGTATTGGGCCAGGTCGTTGGTGCCGATGGCGAGAAAGTCGGCGTGTTCCAGCAGCGCGCGCACGTTAATGGCGGCTGCCGGCACTTCGATCATGGCGCCGAGCGCCAGTTTTTCCGGCAGGTCGATGTTTTCGCGTTTCAGTTCCTGCCGCGCCAGCTTGAACAGCGTGCGCACGGCGATCAGTTCGTCCGGCTGGGTCACCATCGGTACCAGCACGCGTACCGGCCCGTAGCAGGCGGCGCGCAGGATGGCGCGGATCTGCGTGGTGAACACGGCCGGATGGCGCAGCGATAGCCGCACGCCGCGTACGCCGAGCGCGGGGTTTTCCTCGCCGCGGATCACCAGGCCCGCGGCGTCCGCCTTGTCGGCGCCCAGGTCCAGCGTGCGGATGGTGACCGGCGCGCCGCCCATGCCCAGCACCACGTCGCGATAGGCGATGAACTGTTCGTCTTCCGAGGGCAGGCCCTTGTGGCGCAGGAACAGGAATTCGGTGCGGTACAGACCCACGCCGTCGGCGCCGCGCGCGCGCGCCAGCGCGACATCGCCGGGCGATTCGGCATTGGCCAGCAGGTGTATTTCGATACCGTCGCGGGTGCGCGTGGGCGCGTTGGCGAGGCTGGCCAGCCGGCGGCCTTCCAGCGCCGCTTCGCGTTGCCAGGCGCGGTAGCGGGCGAGATCCTGCGCGGTGGGGTGCACGATCGCTTCACCGTGTTCGGTGTCGAGCAGGATCAGGTCGTCGTCGTGAATGGTGGCCAGGGCGTCGCGTGTGCCCACCAGCATCGGCAGGCTGAGGCTGCGCGCCAGGATCGCGCTGTGCGAATAGGGGCTGCCCGAACTGGTGATGACGCCCAGCAAGCCGTTGCCGGCCAGGTGCGCCATGTCGGCCGGCGCCAGGGTGTCGGCAACCAGGATCTCGCCCACGCGCGCGGCGATCTTGCGTTCTTCGACGCTGGTTTGCCGCTGCAGCGCGGAAATGACGCGGCCAATCACTTGGTCTACGTCTTCCATGCGGCTGCGCAGGTACGGATCGTCCATCCCGGCGAACACGCTGGCCAGGCGGTCGCGCTGTTTTTTCAGCGCGGCGCCGGCGCGGTAGCGGCCGATGCTGATCATTTCGTCCAGGCCGCGCAGCAGTTCGGCGTCGTCCAGCAGCAGGCTGTGCGCGTCGATGAATTCGTTGACTTCGCGCGCCAGCGCGCCGTGCAACTTGCCGCGCAGTTCGTGCAGCTCTTGCCGGGCGGTTTCCAGGGCGCCGTGCAGGTGTTCGAGTTCGGAGGAGATTTCCTCCTCGGTCAGCGGGCGCGTGTCGACCAGGTAGCGGCTGGGCTGGACCAGTCGCGCGCGGCCCAGCGTCATGCCGCGCGAAGCCATGGTGCCGGGCAGGATCTGCCTCATCGGCACCCTCCCGCCGGGGTCGGCGCAAGCGGCAAGGAGGGGAGGGCGAACGGCACCGTGCGCAGCGCTGGCGCTGCGTTGCTGTGGGCGTGGCGTTCGTCGGTCCCGGACCCTTGCTGCATGCTTACGCTCCTTCGTCGAATTTGCGATCGAACAGATCCACCACCGCGCTCAAGGCGTTGGTTTCGTCCGGGCCGTCCGCGCGGACGGTGAGTGGCGTGCCGATGCCGGCGGCCAGCATCATCACGCCCATGATGCTTTGTGCATTCACTTCGCGTCCTTTGCTGATCAGCCAGACGGTGGATTTGAAACCCTGCACGAGCTGCACCAGCTTGGCCGATGCGCGGGCGTGCAAGCCCAGTTTGTTGGAGACGACAATTTCTTTTTCAAGCATGGTCTATGAAGATTCCCCCGCGACCGCCGCTGGCCGCGATTTCTGCAAGTTCGTCCAGCGGTTTGTCGGCGTAATTGAGCACGCGCAGCAGCATCGGGAGGTTCAATCCTGACACGCAGCGTAGCCTTACCCCTAACGTTCCCAGCGACAATCCGATGTTGCAAGGCGTGGCGCCGTACAAATCGGCCAACACCAGCACGCCTTCGCCGTGATCCAGTTCACGCGCGTGCTTGGCGGTAAGCGTGCGCATGACATCCGGATCGGCGCGCGCGGGTATCTCAACCGTGGCCACGCGCAGCGGCAGTTTCGGCAGCACGTGGCGGGCGGCTTTGACCAGGGCCTGGCCGACCGACTCGTGGGTCATCAACAACACGCCGACGCTCATGACACGGCGGCTTCGTTGGGGTTTGCTTGAGACAGCATGGAGATCACTCAAGTTCACGATGGAAGGTGAGCACGCCTTCGCGCGTGGCGCGGTAGTGCGTGGCCAGTTTTTCGACCAGGTACACCGAGCGGTGGCGCCCGCCGGTGCAGCCGATGGAGATGGTGACGTAGCTGCGGTCGTCCGCCTCGAAACGGGGTAGCCAGGCATCGAGCCAGCGCGTGGTGTCGGCGACGTATTCCTCCACCATCGGCTGGCGTTCGAGGAATTCGCGCACCGGCGCGTCCTTGCCCGAGAGCGGGCGCAGGGTGGGTTCCCAATGCGGGTTGGGCAGGCAGCGGGCGTCGAACACGAAATCCGAATCCAGCGGCAGGCCACGGCGAAAGGCGAACGACTGAAACATCAGGGTAAGGCCGGCCATGCTTTGCGCGTAGCCGGTGGCGATCAGGCGGCGCAGCTGGTGCACGTTCAGTTCGGATGAATCGATCACCCGTTCGGCAATGGCCATCAGCGGACGCAGCAGGCGGCGTTCCTCGGCGATCGCGTCGGACAAGGAGCGCCGGCGCGTGGCCAGCGGATGCCGCCGGCGCGTTTCGGAGAAGCGTTTGGTCAGCACCGCATCGCTGCAATCGATGAAGATCAGGTGCACCTGCACGGTTTCGGCGAGCGCCGAGAGCACCTGGGGCATGTGCTGGAAGTCTTCGTCGCGGTTGCGTACATCCACGCCCACGGCGATGCGGCGGCGGTGGCTGTCGCCGCGCGTGGCCGCTTCCACCAGCTGCGGCAGCAGCGCGCTGGGCAGGTTGTCGACGCAGTAGAACTCCAGGTCTTCCAGTGCGCGCAGCGCCACGGTCTTGCCGCCCCCGGACATGCCGGTAAGCACCACCAGGTGAATGGCGTTCGGATCGTCGGCCATCAGGAGGCTTTCGGTCTGGCTCATGAGGTCACCAAGGAGGAAGTCGACGCATCTGGTGGGCCTGCCGGTCCATGAAGCTCAGCGCCGGATCGATGCCCTTGCTCTTGAGCATATGGCTGCGTACGGCCGCTTCCACCAGCACGGCAAGGTTGCGGCCGGGCGCGACGGGCAGGGTAATCATCGGCACCTTCACATCGAAGATTTCGCGGTGCCCGACGTCGCCGGTCAGGCGCGTCATGGCATCGAGGGGTTCGCCCTCGCGCATGGTTTTCAGATGCACGACCAGGCGCAGGTACTTGGACGTTTTTACCGAGGTGTGGCCGAACATCTCGCGCACGTTGAGCACGCCCAGGCCGCGCACTTCCAGCAGGTCCTGCAGCAGCTCGGGGCAGGCGCCGTCGATGACGTCCGGCGCGATCAGGGTGAATTCGGGCGCGTCGTCGGCGACCAGGCGGTGGCCGCGGCTGATCAGTTCCAGCGCCAGCTCGCTTTTGCCCGAGCCCGCTTCGCCGGTGATGAGCACGCCGATCGAAAACACCTCCAGCAGCACGCCGTGCAGGGTCAGGCGTGGCGCCATGGTGCGCGCCAGGTGGTATTGCATCCAGGTCAAAAGCTCGTGCCCGCGCTTGGCGCTGATCCACAGCGGGGTGTTGGTTTCCTCGGCCACCTCGCGCAGGTCCGCCGGGATCGGCTGGTCTTTGGTCACGATGAAGGCGACCGGGTGGGTGGCTGCGGCCTTGTGGATCACTTCCCAGCGTTGGCGCGAATCCAGGCCGTCGAGATAGCTCAGTTCCTCGGTGCCCACGATCTGGATCTTGTTGGGGTAGATCACGTTGAGATAGCCCACCAGCGAGGGCCGGCGGGCGGGGGTGGAGCCGTATTCCAGCACGCGCGATTCGCCACGCATGCCCGCGACCCAGCGTAGCGCCATGCGCTCGTGGATATCGTCGAAGAGTTGTCTTGCGGTGAGGCGATCCAAGGGCGTTCCTTTGCGCCGCGGGGGGCCTGGGCGAGGCGGCGGCGGGAACATTGTGCCAGTTCGAGCCCGGCGGCGCGTCTGGGCGCGGCCTGATCGGGTGAAATCGCCCGCCCCGGAGGGGGCGGGCGGAGGGGGGTCAGACGTATTGGCGAACCTCGCGCACTTCGCGCTGGTGTTTGTTGCACAGCTTTTCACGGTAGCGGCGAAGCTGGGTCAGGAGCGTGTCGAAGAGGTGGTCGATGGAGACGTACATGTCGTTCTCGGCGGCCGTGGCGTGCAGCGATCTACCCGCCACCATGAGCGTTCCTTCCGCGCGTTGCTGCAACTTGTCCACGGAAAGCACGACGTTCAGGCTGACTATGCGGTCGTCGAGGCGGGTCAATCGATCGAGCTTGGACTCGGCATGATCGCGCAGAGCCCTGGTGACATCGATCTTTTGGCCACTGAGTTGGAATTGCATGGTACGCCTCCTTCTAGAGCTGCCGCCGGGGGCGGCGTTGATCGATGCGCTGATCGCCGTGAAACGATCATTGCACCGTGAAGCTAAACCTTGATCTTGAATATGGGAACGCTCCGTCTGGCCGCAAGTTCCGAGTCGTGATGCCTTAACGACGCGAAGGATTCAGCTACTGCGCTGTCGTTCGCTGGAACTGGGAATGCGGAGAATTTCGCGGTATTTCGCGACGGTGCGGCGGGCGACCTGAATGCCCTTGCCATGCAGCTCTTCGGCGAGCGCCTGGTCCGACAGCGGCTTGCGCGGATCTTCGCCGTCGACGAGCTTGCGCAGCATGGCCTGGATGGCGGTGGCCGATGCACTGCCGCCATCTTCGGTGGACACGCCGCTGGAAAAGAAATACTTCAACTCGTAGGTGCCGCGCGGCGTATGAATGTATTTGCGGGTAGTTACACGTGAAATGGTCGATTCGTGCATACCTACCTCCTCAGCTACTTCGCGCAACACCAGCGGCTGCATCGCTTCGGGACCGTAGTCCAGGAAAGCGCTTTGCCTGCGTACGATGGCTTCGGCCACCTTAAGCAGTGTTTCGGCACGGGACTCCAAACTCTTGATGAGCCACCGCGCTTCCTGCAACTGACCACGCATCCAGCTCGCATCGTCGCTGCGGGCCTGCGCGATTAGACTGCAATAGTGATGGTTAAGACTTAGTTTGGGCTGGCTGTCGGGGTTCAAAACGACCCGCCAGCGGGTGCCTTCCTTGCGGGCGTAGACGTCGGGCGCCACATATTCCACCGGGGTGGTGTCCATGGCGGCGCCGGGGCGCGGGTCCAGGCTGCGGATCAGGATGGCGGCGGCGGTGGTGTCTTCCTCGCCGGCATGAAGCCGTCGCGCAAGCTTGGCCATGTCGTTGCGCGCCAAAAGCTCCAGTTCGCTTTCGACGATGCGCAAGGCCAGTTCCCGATGCGGCGTGGCCGGATCGAACTGTTCCAGCTGCGCGCGCAGGCAATCCTGCAAGTCGATGCTGCCCACGCCGGCCGGATCGAAGCGTTGCAGCTGCCGGCGCACGCTTTCCACTTCGTCCAGCGTGGCCTTCAGATGCGGCGGCAGCGCGGCGAGTACCGCGTCCAGGCCTTCGCCCAGATACCCATCGGTATTGAGCGCGTCGATCAGGACCGTGGCGATGGCCTTGGCGCGCGGATCCATCGGCGTGAGATTAAGCTGCCACAGCAGGTGTTCCTGCAGGGACTCCGGCGCCGCGTTCTGCGGCTCTATACCGTCTTCGTCGCGGTTGTTCTGGCTGTTGCCGTTGCCGCTGCCGTTGGTGGAGGAGAAATCGATCGGCTGGTCGGTGCTGATGTCGGCTTCGGTCCACTCCGGCGCTTCGTCGTTTTCGCTGCGGGTGGACGAATCGCTGTTGCCCGAAAGCGCGGACTGGAATTCGGCTTCGAATTCATCCTCCGTCTCGGCTTCGTCCTGCTCCGGGTCGGCGTCCTCGGCAAACTCCAGCAGCGGGTTGGCCTCGGCGAGCTGGCGCAACTCCGCGGCCAGCTCCAGTTGCGACAATTGCAGTAGCCGGATGGCCTGCTGCAATTGCGGCGTGAGAGCCAGTTGCTGATTGAGGCGGAACTGAAGTCCGGGTTTCATGCCTGCCAAAGTGGTGAATTCGGCATCATCCTAACCCTTCGCCGGAGTGCCGGCCATAGCTGCGCCGGCAGGAAGCGCGAGCCGCATCCGCGGATGTGAAACGGCGCAAATTGCCGCTTGTGCGGCGGGTTTGAATGGAGTATTACAGTCGGAATTCCCGCCCCAGATACACTTCGCGCACTTTTTCGTCCGCCAGGATGTGCGCGGGGGTGCCGCGCGAGAGCACCTCGCCCTCGTTCATGATGTAGGCGCGGTCGCAGATGCCCAGGGTTTCGCGCACATTGTGGTCGGTGATCAGTACGCCGATGCCGCGCTCTTTCAGATGCCGCACGATGCGCTGGATTTCCCCGACCGAGATCGGGTCCACGCCGGCGAACGGTTCGTCCAGCAGCATGTAGCGTGGCTCGGCGGCCAGCGCGCGGGCGATTTCCACGCGGCGCCGCTCGCCACCGGAGAGGCTGATGCCTTTCTGGCCGGCGATATGTGCGATTTTCAGTTCGTCCAGCAGGCTTTCCAGTTGCGCGTCGCGCTTGCGCTGGTCCGGCTCGCGCAGTTCCAGCACGGCCATGATGTTGTCGGCCACGCTGAGACGGCGAAATACCGAGGCCTCCTGCGGCAGGTAGCCGATGCCGAGCTTGGCGCGCGCGTGCATCGGCAGGCCGGTGATGTCCTGCTTGTCGAGCTTGATGGCGCCGCCATCGGCTTCGATCAGGCCCACGATCATGTAGAAGCAGGTGGTCTTGCCCGCGCCGTTGGGGCCGAGCAGGCCGACCACTTCGCCCTGGCGGATGGAGAACTGGAAATCGCGCACGACCTGGCGTGCGCGGAAACTTTTTTGCAGGCCTTCAGCGGAAAGCATGAGTCGCGGTTATCCCTTGCTCGGCGCGCTGCTGGCAGGCGCCGGTGTGGTCGGTGAACTGGAAGACGATGCCGGCTTGGACGTGCCCGGTGCCGGCTTGGCGGGCGCCCCCTGCTTGGCGTTCTTCGGCGGCGGCAGCGGTTTCTGCTTGGGCAGGAACGTCATGGTCACCGGACCTTCGTTGCCGCTCTCGCCGACCATGTAGCCGGTGTTGGTGTTGTAGGTGAGCTTGGCGCCGTGGGCGTCGCCCTTGTTTTGCTGGTGCACGACCGCGTGGCCGGTGAGGATGGCGATGCTGTTGACGTTGTCGTAGTACAGCTGGTCGGCATCGCCGGTCATCAGGTTGCCGTTGTCGTCGATCTGCTCGATATGCGGGCGCTTCTGTGGCGTGCCGGTCACGATGATGTGATCGACCGTGGTGTCATCCTTGGCCGTCCAGATCTTGGCGACTTCGCCGGTCAGCTTCATCGTGCCCTGGGTGATCAGGATGTCGCCGGTGAAGGTGCTGACCGAGTTGGGTTCGTTGTAGCCGTCCATGTTGTGGGCATGGACGACGTGGATCGGCTGGTTGCGGTCATCCTGCCTTGCCAACGCCGGCTGCAGGAATAAGAGACCTGCAGTCAACAGGCTTAGCCGCAGCATTGTTTTGGCTTGAATACAGCAGGCCGTGCACGTCATTGAGCAACTCCAGATGGTTATCGTTTAGGTTGGCGCGCATGCCAACGCCGTGCATGACGCTTGCTCCCTGCGTCATGATGGCCGGATCCGCGGTTTGGATGCGGTTCTCCTTGGGCCAGCCGGTGACATTGGAACTGCATAATGTTGCCACGGGGCTCAATGCCCCCGACGGTTTTTGAATGAAGGCCGGGCGTTGCATGTAGACCGGGCCGTTGAGCTGCATCAGCGTACCGCTCTTGTTGACCCAACCGTATGGCGCGTTGCCTTGCCAATCGGGTACGCCCGGTTTTTTTGCCTTGATGTCGAACACGGGCGAGTTGATGTACATCGACTCGTCACCGGCGCGACGGTCCATGCGCGGCGCGCGCATGGTGAAGCTGAGCTGGCCGTTGACGTCGTAACTCCATACGGTGGAGTCGTACAGCAGATAGTCGGAGATCGGCGGCCCGATGAACTCGTTGACCGGCGTGCTGCCCGCCACCCAGCGCTGCAGAAACCAGCTGGCGGGAGCGGCGATGGCCAGGAACACGATCGTGGCGGTGGTGCGGTTGTCGCGCAGGTATTGGCGAAGGTTCATCGCCAGTGCTCCTGTTCGGCGGCGCTCTTGCCCTGCGCGTGCAGGATCAGGTCGCAGACCTCGCGCGCGGCGCCCTGGCCGCCGGCAAGGCGGGTCTGCCAATGCGCCTGTTCGACCACCCATGGATGGGCGTTGCTCACCGCCACCGCCAACCCGCTGATGCGCATGGCGGGGAGGTCGGGCAGGTCGTCGCCGACGAAGGCGGCCTGCTCGGGCGAAAGGTTCAGCGCCTCCAGGATCTGCTGCAGGCATTCGCGTTTGTTGCCCTGGCCCTGGTAGACGTGCGCGATGTCCAGTTCTTCGGCCCGCAACGCCACCGGATGGCTGATGCGCGCGCTGATGATCGCCACGTGCACGCCATGGGCCTGCAGGCGCTTGAGCCCCAGCCCGTCGTGCACGTGGAACACCTTGGTTTCGTGACCGCTTTCGCTGTACCACAGGCGGCCGTCGGTGAGCGTGCCATCCACGTCGAACGCCGCCAGGCGGACCTTGGCGGCGCGGGCAAGCAGATCGGCGGGGAGATGTTGGAGATAAGCCATCAGGTTTCCGTCAGACCACGCGCGCGCGCAGCAGATCGTGAATGTTGAGCGCGCCGACCACGCGCTGTGCCTGGTCTACCACCAGCAGCGCGTGAATCTGGTATTTCTCCATCAGCTGCGCGGCTTCGATGGCAAGCTTGTCCGCGCCGATCACCTTGGGGCCGCGCGTCATCAGGTCGCTGACCTTGGCGTTGCGCAGGTCCACGCCGTCGTCATCCAGTGCGCGGCGCAGGTCGCCGTCGGTGAACACACCCAGCAGGCGCTGTTCGTGATCGACCACGGCGGTCATGCCTAGGTGCTTGCGGGTCATTTCCATCAGGGCTTCGGTCAGGCTTGCGTCGGGTGAAATGGTCGGTACCCCGGAGCCGGTGTGCATGACGTCGCTGATGTGCAGCAGCAGGCGCCGGCCCAGGCTCCCGGCCGGATGAGAACGCGCGAAGTCCTCAGAGGTAAACCCGCGCGCTTCAAGCAGCGCGATCGCCAGCGCATCGCCCATCACCAGGGCGGCGGTGGTGCTGGCAGTGGGGGCCAGGCCCAGCGGGCAGGCTTCGGCCGAGATGCCCGCGTCCAGGTGTACGTCGGCCTGGCCGGCCAGCGAGGAATCGGGGTTGCCGGTAATGGCGATCAGCGGGATGCCCTGGCGCTTGATTACCGGCAGGATGAACAGGATCTCGTCCGTCTCGCCGGAGTTGGAGAGCGCCAGCACCACGTCCTGGGGCAGGATCATGCCCAAATCGCCATGGCTGGCCTCGCCGGGGTGGACGAAGAAAGCCGGGGTGCCGGTGGAAGCCAGGGTGGCGGCGATCTTGCGGCCGACGTGGCCGGACTTGCCCATGCCGGTGACCACCAGGCGCCCCTTGCAGGCCTGGATGATCCGGCAGGCGTCCACGAAGGCGCCGTCGATGCGCGGCTCCAGGGCGCGGATGGCGGCCGCCTCGGTGGCGATGACCGTGCGGGCGCTCTGGACGAGGGCGGCGGCATCCACCCGGGTGGATTTGGCTTTGGCGATGGGTGCGTTCATGCGTCCTCAGGGGCGGCTGGCGGGGCCGCTGGTCGGTCCGTGTCGTTTCTGCGACAGCAGATTTCCATTAACATGGCATATTCGCATTCTATCTTGATGCCTGACGCCCATGGCCCGATTCTTCGCCGGCCGGCGTTCAGGATCTCCGCAGTGGAAGAACAATGGACGCAGCCAGCATCCAGGCAATGATCGAAACCGGCCTGCCCGGCGCCCGGGCCCGCGTACAGGGCGACGATGGCGTCCACTTCGAGGCCGAAGTGGTGGCCGCGCAGTTCGCGGGCAAGTTGCCGCTGGCGCGCCATCGGCTGGTCTACGGCACACTGGGCGATCTGATGGGTGGCGCGATCCATGCGCTGGCGCTCAAGACCCTTACCCCCGAAGAGGCTGCCGCGCGCCGTTGACGGTTGCCGCCGCGCCCTTTGGTCTTCGTTTTTCCAAGGATTCCCAATGGCCAAAATTCTGATCAGCGGTGGCGAGCCGCTACGCGGTGAAGTAGGTATTTCCGGTGCCAAGAACGCCGTCCTGCCGATCCTCGCGTCCTGCCTGCTGGCCGATGAGCCGGTGACGATCAGCAACGTGCCGCACCTGCACGATGTCACCACCACCATGGAGCTGCTCGGCCAGATGGGCGTGCAGCTGGTGCTGGACGATCGCATGAAGATCCAGGTCGACCCGCGTTCGACCGACCGCTATTTCGCGCCGTACGAGCTGGTCAAGACCATGCGCGCCTCGATCCTGGTGCTGGGGCCTTTGGTGGCGCGCTTCGGCCAGGCGGAAGTCTCGCTGCCCGGCGGCTGCCAGATCGGCTCGCGTCCGGTCGACCAGCACATTCGCGGCCTGCAGGCGCTGGGCGCGGACATCGATGTGGAAAACGGCTACATCAAGGCGCGCGCCAAGCGCTTGAAGGGCGCGCGCATCGCCATGGACATGGTTACGGTGACCGGCACCGAAAACGTGATGATGGCCGCGGTACTGGCCTCGGGCACCAGCGTCATCGACAACGCGGCGCAGGAGCCGGAAGTGGTCGACCTGGCCAACTGCCTCAACGCGATGGGCGCCCAGATCGAAGGCGCGGGCACCTCCACCATGGTGATCCATGGGGTGGAGCGCCTGCATGGCGCCTCCTACGAGGTGCTGCCCGATCGCATCGAAACCGGCACCTTCCTGGTCGGTGCGGCGATGACCGGCGGCAAGGTGCGCGCCCGCAATGCGCGCGCCAGCACGCTCGACGCGGTGCTGGCCAAGCTGGAGGAATCGGGTGCGCACATCTCCACCGGTCCGGACTGGATCGAGCTGGACATGCAGGGCCGCCGCCCGAAGGCGGTAAACATCACCACCGCGCCCTATCCGGCGTTTCCCACCGACATGCAAGCACAATTCACCGCGCTCAACTGCGTGGCCGAGGGTGTAGGCATCATCACCGAGACGGTGTTCGAAAACCGCTTCATGCACGCGCACGAATTGCAGCGTCTGGGCGCGGACATCCGCCTGGAAGGCAATACCGCGATCATCCAGGGCGTGAACAAGATGAGCGGCGCGCCGATCATGGCGACCGACCTGCGCGCCTCGGCGTGCTTGGTGCTGGCAGGCCTGGTGGCCGAGGGCGATACCACGGTCGATCGCGTGTATCACATCGATCGCGGCTACGAGAACATCGAAGAGAAGCTAGGCACGCTGGGCGCGCGGATTCGTCGTCTGCCCACGTAAGTTTCCGCGTGTCATTCCTGCCTGCGCGGGAATCGCGCGCTTGGCAGGGCAAGGCAAGTCTTGAAGAAACGGGTCGCCGGTGTGGCCCGTTTTTTTATGGCGTGCTGTAGCGAACCAGCTGCAAGGTAAGATCGCCGCCGTCGCTCTGTGCCATCTTTACCGGCAACGCAAATTTTTTGGGCACGTACCACGCATCGAAATGCTTGTCCGAATCGGTGCGCGTCACGCGTTCGGCCTGGAAGCTGCCCGCCGGAACCTGTACCGCTTCGGTGCCTTGCACTTTGAACTGCTGCTGCTCCACGCGCTGCTTCACGCCCACCGGCAAGTTCACGCTCTGGTTGCCGCCCTGCAATGCCAGGCCGATGGCCAGTGGCATGGTGTTGCGATCGACCATGCCCGGCGTGGCGGCGTAGCTGGTCGTGCCCTTGCCGTCATCGACGCTCACTTGCCTGGTGTTCCAGTTCACCTGCATCAGACGCTGCTTGGTTTTCAGCGCGCTTTGCTTGGAGTGGTAGGTTTCGGTTTCCGGCGCGTTGTTGTTCCAGCGAAAACGCGTCACGTCGCTGGTGTTGGCGCCGAGCATGGCGGCAAGCCCGGAGGTACCTTTGATCTGATTGCTGTATTCGTATTCGCCGTTACCCAGCGACTTGAGCGTGATGGTGGCTTCGCCCATCGCTTCGCCGTCGCGCGATACCTGATAGGTCGCGGTGAACGGCGCAGGGCCGGCGGCAAACGCGGCAGTGGCGGACAGGGCCAGCGCGGCGCCAGCGAGGAAGGTGCGGGAGAGTTTGAGTATGCGCATGGATCGGCAGTGTACGCCCGGATCCTGAACGCATCGTTGCAACGGCGCGGTTCAGGCGATCAACGCGCCTTGGTGCCATCGCAAAGGTTTGCGAAGCACTTGGCCGTCGAAGATGATGGTGTCGGCGGCGAGCGACAATCGTTCCGAGGCGATCAACGCAACCACAGCCGGCAGCAGCTGGTGTTCCAGCGGAAGCAGTCGTGCGGCAAGCGTGTTTTCGTCGTCGCCGGGTTCGATCGTCAATGCGGCCTGTGCGATGACCGGGCCACCATCCAGTTCGGCGGTGACGTAGTGGACGCTGGCGCCGTGCTCGCTATCGCCCGCCTCGAGCGCGCGGCGGTGCGTGTGCAGGCCGCGGTATTTGGGCAGCAGCGAGGGATGGATGTTGATCATCCGCCCCACCCACGGCGTCAGCGCATCGGCGTCGATGATGCGCATGAACCCGGCCAGCACCAGCAGATCCGGCTTGCTGGCCGCGATACGCTCGAACAGCGCAAAGTCGTAGTCGCGGCGTTCGGCGTAGTCGCGCGGATCCAGCACCAGGGTCGGGATGCCCGCCGTCTTCGCCAGTTGCAACGCGCCTGCGTTGGCCTTGTCGCTGCCGACCAATACGAATTCCAGCGGCGATTGCCCGTTCGCGCGTGCCGCCAGCAGCGCGGCGAAATTGCTGCCGCGTCCGGAGGCGAGAACTGCGATGCGAAGAAGTGTAGATGGCATGGGTACGATTCTTTACGCCCTCTCCCCTCCGGGGAGAGGGCTGGGGTGAGGGGGCAGTCTTGCAAAAATTTTTATCGCGCCTGGAACGGGCGGCACTTAATGTGCGATCCAATTCAAATTCGTGTTCAAATTCGCGGCGAGGTTGGCCCCTCTCCCCAACCCTCTCCCCGAAGGGGAGAGTGAGTACATCAGTCGATATGCACGCGCTCGTCGCCTTGCGCGGCAACGACTTGGCCGATCACCGAACTCTTCAAGCCATGTCTGGCCAGCAGGTCCGACGCGGCGCCGACGGCGTCGCGCGGTAGCAGAACGGTGAAGCCGACACCGCAATTGAAGGTGCGCCACATCTCGGCGCGTGCAACGTTGCCTTCGCGCATCAGCCAGTCGAACACGGGTGGCAGCACGATGGCCGACGCGTCGATATGCAGGCCCAGGCCTTCGGGCACGACGCGGATGATGTTTTCCTTCAGGCCGCCGCCGGTGATGTGCGCCATGCCGTGCACAGGCACGGATTTGAGCAGCTCCAGCATCGGCTTGACGTAGAGGGTGGTGGGCGCCATCAGCGCGTCCGCCAGTTTTACGCCACCCAGGTCCAGATCGAACGGGTTGCCCGCGCGTTCTGCGATCTTGCGGATCAGCGAGTAGCCGTTCGAATGCGGGCCGGAGGAGGCCACGCCGAGAATCACGTCGCCCGCCGCCACGGTGTCGCCGCTCAGCAGGGCTGCTTTTTCCACCGCGCCGACGGTGAAGCCGGCCAGGTCGTATTCACCCGGCGGATACATGTCGGGCATCTCGGCGGTTTCGCCGCCGATCAACGCGCAGCCGGCCAGCTCGCAGCCCTTGGCAATGCCGCCGACCACCGCCACGGTGGTGTCCACGTCCAGCTTGCCGGTGGCGAAGTAATCGAGGAAGAACAGCGGCTCGGCGCCCTGCACCAGCACGTCGTTCACGCACATGCCGACCAGGTCGATGCCGATCGTGTCGTGGCGGTTCAGCTGCTGGGCCAGCTTTAGCTTGGTGCCCACGCCGTCGGTGCCCGACACCAGCACCGGCTCCTTGAAGCGGGTGCCGAGGTTGAACAAGCCGCCGAAACCGCCCAGGCCGCCCATCACCTCGGGCCGGAAGGTGCGCTTGACCAGGGGCTTGATACGTTCGACCACGGCATTGCCGGCATCGATATCCACGCCGGCGGCGCGGTAGGTGAGGGCGTCGGACATGGCGAACCTGCGCGTCGGAAAACGTCCAATGATAGACGTTAAGCGTCGGATTGGGCAGACTTTCCGTCATATCCCCGCCCTGAGTCCGGCCCGCCCATGCGCCTGTCACGCCTGCTGATCGTTACCCTATTGTTCGGCCTGGTTACCGGGTTGCCGCAGATCGCCCGCAGCCAGGCCGTGCCGCCCGCGTCGCCTTATACGGTGGTGGTGCCGGTGTCCGATGTCAGCGACGCACAGCGCGGCCAGGCGTTTTCCACCGCGCTGGGGCAAGTGCTGGCGCGCGTGTCCGGTGGCGAAGATCTCACCACCAAGCCTGGCTACGGCGACGCCCTGCAGAACGCCGCCGGCATCATCAAGAACTTCCAATACCAGCGCGGCGAGGGCAATCCGCCCACGCTGACCCTGGCGATTACCTTCGACCAGGGCGCGGTGCAGCGGCTGATCGCCCAGTTCGGCGCCAGCACCGCCGGGGTGAAACCGCCGGTGCTGCTGGTGGTGCGCGGCCCCGACGGCAAGGTGCTGGGCAAGGACGGCCTGGGCGCGCTGGCCGACGCGGTGGGCAAACGCGGCTATCCGGTAAGTTTTGCCGATCCTGCGCAGCTGCCCGATCTGGACAAGCTCGCCTCGGCCGATCCGGCGGCGATGTCGGCGATCAGCCGGCTGTATCACACCGGCTTGGTGCTGCTTGGCGACGTGCACGCCAGCGGCGCGGACTGGACCCTGATCAGCGGCGGCCAGGCCCAGCATTGGACCGCCCAGGGCAGCGGCAGCGACCTGCTCGCCGATGGCGGCAACAGCGCCGCCGATAGATTGGGGCAGGCGCTCAATGTGATCGGCGCGTCCACCGTCGAGGGCACGCTGTGGGTGTCGGGCCTGCATTCGGCGATGGACTACGCCAACCTGCTGTCCCTGCTGCGCGCCGATCCGTCGGTGCAGAACGTCGTCACCCTGGGCGCTCAGGACGATGGCCTGCTGCTGTCGGTGAAAGCGGGCATGCCGCTCGACGGACTGGCGGCCAACCTGACCGCGGGCGGGCGCCTGTTGCAGGGCAGTGCGCATGATGGCGCGGACGTCAGCCTGCGCTGGCTGCACTGAACGGCCATGATCGCCGCGATGCCCGCCGCGTCGCATTCCCCTTGGCGGCATCTGCCCAATGCCATCTCCATGCTGCGCGTGCTGCTGGTCGCACCGATCGGCTGGCTGCTGTGGCATCGGCAATGGTCCGGTGCGCTGACGCTGGTGGCGGTTGCCGGGGTCTCGGACGGGCTGGATGGCTTTCTGGCGCGCCATTACGGCTGGCAAAGCCGGCTTGGCGGCATGCTGGACGCGATGGCCGACAAGTTATTGCTGGTCAGCTGTTTCGTGATTCTGGCCTGGCTCGGCGAGGCACCGGTGTGGCTCACCGCGATCGTCTGCGGCCGCGATCTGCTGATCGCTACCGGCGCCTTGCTGTGGCGCATACTGATTGGCCGCATCTATCCGCAGCCTAGCCTGCTGTCCAAGGCCTGCACGCTGATGCAGATCCTGTATCTGCTGGCGGTGCTGCTGGCGCTGGCGCGCTGGCCGGCACTGGATGCGCGGCCGCTGGTCTGGCTGGTGGCCGCGCTGTGCGCAGCCAGCGGCGTGGATTACCTGCTGCGCTGGTCACACCGCGCATGGCACACCCTGCGCCCATAATGTGCGCAAGCCCCAAGACTTTGAACGGTTACCGACATCGGCGACACTTCCCATCACGCCCATACGCATGAGCCCTTCGTGTCCATAAGCCAAGAGACATCCCGCCGCTGGCAGATGCTGGCGATCACCGTCGTCATCGGATTGCTGGTGTGGCTGCTGGCGCCGGTGCTGATGCCGTTTGCGATCGCCGCGATGCTGGCTTACCTGGGCGATCCGATGGCCAACCGGCTGGAGCGCCTGGGCATGGGGCGTGCGCTGGCGGTGAGCATCGTGTTCATCGTGCTGATCCTGGTGATCGTGGCCACCCTGCTGCTGCTGGTGCCGCTGATCGCGCGGCAGATCGAAAACCTGGTGCTGAACTTTCCCCATTATGTGGAGTGGTGCAGGGACACCGCGCTGCCATGGCTGCAGACGAAGCTTCACCTTGATCCGAACGCGTTCGACACCGATCGCCTGGTCGCCCAATTCAAGGCGCACATCGGTTCGATCGGCAGCGTGCTCGGCAAGCTGTCGCGCTCGGGCATCGGCGTGGTGGCATGGCTGACCAACCTGGTATTGATTCCAGTGGTGTGGTTCTACCTGCTGCGTGACTGGGACCGCCTGGTGGCGTGGATCGATAGCATGCTGCCGCGTTCGATCGAACCCACCATCGCGCATCTGGCGCGTGAATCGGACGCCGTGCTCGGCGCGTTCGTGCGCGGACAATTGCTGGTGATGCTGGCGCTGGCGATCTACTACGGCTCGGCCCTGACGGTGGTAGGCATTTCAGTAGGGCCCCTGATCGGCATGATCGCGGGCTTGCTGAGCTTTGTGCCGTATCTGGGGTTCATCACCGGTTTCGCCGCGGCGCTTATCGCCTCGCTGGTGCAGCACGGCGACTGGACGAATCTGCTGCTGGTGGTCGGCGTGTTTGTCATCGGGCAGTTGCTGGAAGGCTATGTGCTGGTGCCCCGGCTGGTGGGCGAGAAAATCGGCCTGCATCCGGTGGCAGTGATTTTTGCCGTGCTGGCTGGCGGTTATCTGTTTGGATTCCTCGGCGTGTTGCTGGCGTTGCCGGCGGCGTCGGTGATCCTGGTGCTGTTGCGCTATCTGGCCGAACGATATCGGCAAAGCAATCTGTATACCGAAGAGGGGCCGCCGGACACGGCGATTGCCGAGATCGACGTGCAGGTCAGCGAGGATGGCGAAGGTCACGTGCATACGCAGACGCGCGTCGTCCGCGACGGGAATTCGCCCCAGTCATGACCGCGCAGTTGCCGTTAAGCCTGCGCTGGCCGCGCCGCCAGCGTTTCGAGCATTTCCACGCGGGCGCCAATGCCGCCGCGGTAGCCGCGGTGCGGGCGCTTGCCGTGCAGGCCGGTGCGCCATGGTTGTTGGTGAGCGGCGTGGCGGGCAGCGGCAAAAGCCATCTGCTGTTGGCTGCCTGTCAGGCGGCCAGCGAAGCGGGTCGCGCCGTGCAATACCTGCCGCTCAAAGCGCTCAAGGATCGCGCCGCGGCGATTCGCGGCGTGGCGGGCAGCGAGTTTCTCGCACTCGACGACCTGGATGCGCTGGCCGGCGAACGCGATGCCGAGCACGCGTTGTTCGATCTCTACAACCGTGCGCGCGCCGAAGGTACCGCGTTGCTTTTCGCCGCCGAATCGGTGCCGGCACAACTGCCGGTCACGCTGCCGGATCTGCGCTCCCGGCTCGGCGCCTGCACTCAGTTCGCGCTCAAGCCGCTGGACGACGAGGAGCGCCGCGAGGTGCTGAAGAATCAAGCCAACGTGCGCGGCATCGCGTTGGATGACTCCGTGCTCGATTGGCTGTTCGCGCGCTACGCGCGCGATATCGGCGCCTTGCTCGACTTGCTCGAGCGCCTGGATCAGGCTTCGCTGGCGGCGCAACGACGCGTTACGGTGCCTTTTTTGCGCCAATTTTTGCACGGCGACCGGGCATAGCGTTCTTGGCCGCGACTGTCGGCGCGCAGGCGGCAGATGATGAAAATGGCCTGGAATGACACTGCTGCCGTCCCCGCGGCAGCGTTGGCCATACGGGGTAAAGCCGTTTCGCCATGCAGGCAGATGTCCGGTCTAGGGCCTGTTCGCCTTTATTTCTTTTGATCGGTCCGAGGCAACTGTTTAACCAGTAATGCCGCAATCGGAGTATGTGCGGCGGTGACGCCATGCACCCGCTATTTCGCGGGCCGAAAAGCACGTCATCGTCCGGCGGATCAAGCATTACTTTTCCCAGGAGCTGCAACAGCAGATCGGTAGCTTCGATGCGGAATTCATGCTTGACTTTTTCGCCGGGAAAATTGGCGCATACTTCTACCATCGCGGCCTCTACGATGTGCAGGCCGCACTGTCGCGCAAAATCGACGATATCCAGGATGCGATCCTGCAGCGTGAGCAGGCCACGTCATTGCAGCGTTGATGCACGCTTCATCGGAGCCACCGGCATGATCGATCACACCGGCATTTACACCAGTCAGTTCGAACGTAGCAAGGCGTTTTACGCGGCCGCGCTCGCGCCCATCGGCTATGCCTTGCTGATGGAGTTTCCCGCCGCGGTCACCGGGCACACGGATGTCGCCGGCTACGGCGAGCCGGCCAAGCCGGACTTCTGGGTGTACAAGGGCGTTGCGCATGTGCCGCCGTTGCATGTGGCATTTCGCGTGGGCGACCGCGCGCAGGTCGATGCGTTTTACAAGGCCGCATTGGCCGCCGGCGGCCGCGACAATGGACCGCCTGGCCCGCGGCCGCATTACCACGAACATTATTACGGCGCGTTCGTGCTGGATCCGGATGGCAACAACATCGAAGTGGTGTGCCATCAGCCGGAGTGAGTGCCGGCGTTGGGCACGATGCGCGTCAGTGGATAAACAGGAGGACCGCACATGATTTGCCGTATCTGGCACGGACGAACGTCCCGCGAGCGGGCCGACGAGTACGCGGTGTTTCTCGCGCAACGTGCGATTCCCGATTACCGTTCGGTGCCCGGCAACCTGGATGCCGCGATACTGCGCCGCGATGAGGGCGAGGTCACGCATTTCCTCACCGTCACGCATTGGGTGTCCGAGCGCGCCATCAGCGCCTTTGCCGGCGAGGATGTGCTCAAGGCCCGGTACTATCCGGAAGATGCCGGGTTTCTGCTGGAATTCGAAGCGCAAGTACAACACTTTGACGTCGTGGCCGGGCAAGCTTCGCGTTGACGTCCACGCGTTCGAGGGTCATGGATATGGTCGGTTACGTACGTTCTTCGCGCGATGTCATCGTGCGCACCGGCGACTGGGCCGCGGCAACGCAGTTTTATGCCTCGGTGCTGGGTTTCGAGCAGGTGTTTGCAGACGAGAACCTGGTCGGTTTCGAGACAGGCTCGTTTCGCCTTTACGTCGAAAAAGGCCGCCCGCACGGACCCGTCTTCGACTTTCTGGTGCCCGACGTGCAGATGACGAAGCAGCAGCTGATCGCCTGCGGATGCACGGTGGTGGAGGAAGATCCCGCCGTGCCGCGCTGCTATCTGCGCGATCCGTTCGGCGTGACTTTCCATCTTGGCTTGCGCGATGGATCGCCGCCATGAATGAAGACGCCCGGCGGGCGCCTTTTTCATTCTCCGGGAGTGCCGATCAGGCTTTCAGCAGCGAAGGTGTCGCGTGGGCGCCGATCGCCTCGGTCATGGCTTTGACCACGTGCAGGTTGCCCGCGATGATGTTGCCGCTTTCGGGAATGCCGTCGCGGCCGGCGAAGTCGGTGTACAGGCCGCCGGCTTCGCGTACCAGCAGCGCGCCGGCCGCCATGTCCCACGGCTTGAGGCCGATTTCGAAGAAACCGTCGTAGCGGCCTGCGGCGGTGTAGGCGAGGTCCAGTGCGGCCGAACCGGAGCGGCGGATGTCTTCGGCCTGCGCCAGCAGCGCGCGCGTCATGGCCAGCTGCGCGTCCAGATGGGTGCGCTGGCGATAGGGAAAACCGGTTCCAATCATCGCGCCATTGAGGTTTTCGCGTTTGCCCACGCGGATGCGGCGATCGTTGAGGTAAGCGCCATCACCCTTGCTGGCGGTAAACAGCTCATCGCGCAGCGGATCGAACACCACCGCATACACCGGTTCGCCCTTGTCCAGCAGCGCGATGGAAACGCTGAAATGCGGAATGCCGCGCAGGTAGTTGTGCGTGCCGTCCAGCGGATCGATGACCCACACCTGCGGGCTTTTACCCGAGGCACCGCTTTCCTCGGCGAGGATGGCGTGCTGGGGATAGGCCCGGCGCAGTTCCTTGACGATTTCCGCTTCAGCCAGCTTGTCGACCTCGGAGGCGAAGTCCATGCGCTGCTTTTCGACGACGTTGAGGCCCTCGATGCGGTTCATGTAACGCAGGATCACGTTACCGGCGGAGCGCGCGGCGCGTACCGCGACGTTGACGGCGGGTCTGGTCATGGCTTTGGCTTGGCAAAAGAACGGGTTAGCGGTCGCGCAGTTTAGCAGATGACCGGGGCCGCTGCCCCGCCGGCCCCGGGTCGACTATGCTTTCGGGCCGATTCGCCCTCCTTTTCGCCGCAATGACCGTCAGCCACGATCTTCCAGACAGTTTCCGCTTCGTGCTTGTGCGCACCTCGCATCCGGGCAACATCGGCAGCGCCGCGCGGGCGATGCGCACGATGGGTTTTACCCGGATGGCACTGGTTGCGCCGCATCGCTTCCCCGACCGGGAAGCCTCGGCGCTGGCGGCCGGTGCCGACGACGTGCTGGAAGGGGCCGGTGTGCACCAGGGGCTGGTCGAGGGTCTTGCCGGGGTCAGCCTGGCCCTGGGTCTGTCGGCGCGTCGGCGCGGGGTCAACCTGCCCGAGCTGTCGCCACGTCAGGCGGCCGCGCAGGCCCTGGCGGCCGCGCAGCGCGGCGAGCGGGTAGCGCTGGTGTTCGGCAACGAGCGCACGGGGCTGGAGAACGAGGAGCTGGCGCGCTGCCATGCGATGGTGCGCATTCCCAGCGTGGACGATTTCAGTTCGCTGAACCTGTCGCAGGCAGTGCAGGTGATGGCCTACGAGCTGCGCATCGCCCTGCTTGGCGAACACGTGCCCGCGCCGCCGCCGCTGCACGACGAGCCCCCCGCCGACGCCGCGCAGATGGAACGCTTCTACGAGCACCTGGCGCAGACGCTCGACGATATCGATTTCCATAAGGGGCGCGCACCCACCACGATCATGCTGCGCCTGCGCAAGCTGTTTCAGCGCGCGCAGATGGACGAGCGCGAGCTACGCATGATGCATGGCATTTTTGCCGATGCACAGCGCATGGCGCGCCTGGCCGGCGAAAAGAAATAGCGCCAGCGTGCGTTCTCTTTAAAAGGAGGCGGCAGCCGTATTTCTGCTCGCGCGAGCCCAGGGGGTAAGCCGGCGCCTTACTGCTCGCCGTCGGTCAGTTCGATGCGCGGTGCCGGCGTGATCAGCAGTTTGTCGATGCGCGCGCCGTCCAGATCCACCACTTCGAAGCGGATGCCGCGCCACTCGAACACTTCGCCGGTTTGCGGAATGTGGCCCAGCGCGGCCATGACCATGCCGGCGGCGGTGCGGAAGTCGTGCTCGTCTTCGCCGGGCAGGTCGTCCACGCGCAACAGTTCGCGCAGGTCATCGGTGGAAATGGCGCCGTCCACCAGCCAACTGCCGTCTTCGCGCTGCACGATGGGCGAATGTTCCTCCGCGCCGTGGCCCAGCTGGCTGGCGCCCACCACGGCGGCGAGCAGGTCGTTGAGAGTGACCACGCCTTCGATGTCGCCGTATTCGTCAACCACCAGGGCCATGGGCGTTTCCGCGTCGCGGAATTCTTCCAGCAGATCCAGCGCGCGCGCGGTGGCCGGTACGTAGAGCGGCTTGGCCAGGGTGCGGAACAGATCCGGCTTGCCGGCGGTGATGGTGCGCAGCAGGCTTTTCACTTCCAGCACGCCTACGATGTCCGCCTCATCGCCGCGGCACACGGGGTAGCGCGAGTAGGGTGTCTTGCGCAGTACTTCCAGGTTTTCCGACAGCGGGGCATCGATGTCCAGCCAGGCGATGCGCATGCGCGGGCTCATTACGCTGTCGACCGTGCGGTCGCCCAGGCGCAGCACGCGGTTGACCATGGCCTGTTCGTCGGCGTCAAGCACGCCCTGTTCGGTGCTTTCGGCCACCAGCAGGCGGATTTCCTCTTCGCTGGCCGCACTTTCGCCGCGGTCCTTTACGCGCATGAGCACCAGCAGCAGCCCGCTGGAGCGGTTGAGCAGCCAGACGAACGGGGCGGTGGCGCGCGAGAGCAGCAGCATCGGCAGGGCCACGTAGCCGGACAGCTTCTCCGGCGCCGACAGTGCCAGGCGCTTGGGCACCAGTTCGCCGACCACGATCTGGATGAACGAGATGACCACGAAACCCAGCGCGATGCCGATGATCCGGGCGTAGGGCGCCAGCCAGCCCAGGGCGCCGATCTGCAGCAGTTCGCCGATATGCGCGCCGGCGGCGTCACCGGCCACCGCGCCGGTGATCATCATGACCAGGGTGATGCCAACCTGGACGGTGGACAGGAAGTGCTCCGGCGCTTCGGCATGGCGCAACGCCAGGCGGGCGCGGCGGCTGGTGCGGGCCATCTGCTTGAGGCGGCTCTTGCGCGAGGCGACCAGCGCCATCTCGGAAAGCGCAAAGAAACCGTTGAACAGGGCAAGGATGAGGACGAGCGCGACAGTAGTCAGCATCGCGACAGGGCATCTGGTGCGGGCATGGCACCAGTGTAAGGCATCGCAAGTGGTGCGGCGCGGGAGGGGGCTCCTGTAACATGCGCGTCACATTTGCCCCCCGGTAGGCCCCGATGTTCTCCCTCCAGACGATTTTCGGCAAAGGCGACAAGTTTTACGGCCTGCTCGAACAGAGCGCCGACGCCGCCCGCGAAAGCGCCAAGGCGCTGCACGAACTGGCCACCCAGGCCGACCACGCGCCCGTGATGGCGGCTTTCGCCGCGGCCCGCTCGCGCGAAAAGGCGCTGGCGGGGCAGATCAGCGAGGAACTGGTGAACACCTTCGTCACGGCGCTGGACCGCGAGGACATCGAGGCGCTTAACACCGCGCTCTACAAAATCCCCAAGGCCATCGAAAAATTCGCCGAACGCTACGAGATCGTGTCCAGCCGCCTGCAGGGCGTGGATTTCGGCCAACGCACCCTGGTGCTGATGCGCGCCACCGAAGTGGTGGCGCAGATGATCGGCGAACTGCGCAACGGCCTGCGCATCGATCCGGTCAAGAAACTGCAGGATCGCCTGCAGACGCTGGAATCGGAAGGCGACCGCATGCTGCTGGCGCCCTACCGCACGCTCTACCTGGAAAGCAACGACGCCATGCGCGCCATGCTGGCCAAAGATCTCTACGAGCTGATCGAAAAGGCCATCGACAAGTGCCGCGATGTGGGCAACATCGTCTATTCCATCGTGTTGAAGAACTCCTGAGGAATCCGCCTTGCACGCTTTCCTTCATGCATGGCGCACGGCCACGGGAGCGGGCGCATGAGCCTGGGCCTGGTCGCCATCGTGGTGCTCATCGCACTGGCCTTTACCTACATCAACGGTTTCCACGACACCGCCAACTCCATCGCCACGGTGGTCGCCACCAAGGTGCTGACGCCGGGACAGGCGGTGCTGCTGGCGGCGGTCACCAACATGATCGGCGCGCTGTGGGGTACCGCGGTGGCGGCGACGATCGCCGCGGGCATCGTCAATACCGGGGTGGTCGGGGCCGGCCCGCAGCTGCTGATCTGCGCCTTGCTGGCCGCGATCGTGTGGAACCTCATCACCTGGTGGCTGGGCTTGCCGTCCAGTTCAAGCCACGCCCTGGTCGGTGCGCTGGTTGGCGCGGCGATCGCGGCATCCGGCGGCCGTTTCGACGCGGTCATTTGGGCCCAGGGCACGGCGCACTGGTGGGCAGGTAAAGGCGTGCTGCCCAAGGTGGTGGTGCCGATGGTGGTCTCGCCGCTGATGGGCTTCGTGCTTGGGTTTGCGCTGATGGGCGTCTTGTACGGGTTGCTGGCCTGGTTTGCCAGCCGCAAGGGCGTGCTGCGCTACCTGGGGCGCACCCCGTTCGTGAACCGCTTTTTCGGCAAGGCCCAGATCCTGTCCGCCAGCGCAATGGGGCTGGCGCACGGCATGAACGACGCGCAAAAGAGCATGGGCATCATCGCACTGGCGCTGGCCAGCGCGACCGCCGCCGGGCAGTTCGATGGCCTGCCGCATTGGCTGTCCTTTCTGCGCATCCACGAATCGGCCGCCAGCGGCTTTGCGGTGCCGTCGTGGGTCGCGGTGGTCTGCGCGCTGACCATGGCTGGCGGTACCGCCGGCGGCGGCTGGCGCATCATCAAGACCCTGGGTCACCGGATGGTGAAGCTCCATCCCATCAACGGCCTGGCGGCGGAGGGTAGTTCGGCGCTGGTGATCCTGCTGGCGTCCCGCTTCGGCTTGCCGGTGTCCACCACCCACGTGGTGTCGTCCTCGATCATGGGCGTGGGCGCGGCCAAGCGCTTCAACGCCATCCGCTGGTCGGTGGTGGAGCGCATGGTATGGGCGTGGATTCTTACCTTGCCGGTCACGGCGCTGATCGCCTACGGCTTTGTCTGGCTGGCCCGGCACTGGGCCTAGCATCTCTAGAAAGTATCGCCGCCGCTGACGATCACTTGTTCCAGCTGATCCCCCAGCGTGCCCAGTTCACCGATCAGCCGGCGCAGCTCCTGCTGGTTCAACAGCTCGTACGGCCGGTTTTCGCACAGATGCAGGTAGGGCGAGCCATCCAGGTCCGCCACCGCCAGGAAGCCGTTGCGCTGTTCCCAGTTGAAGCGCAGGCAGCGTTTGGGGTCGGTGCCCGAAAGCGGGCCGATGGGCGTTGAGATGCGCAGATAGCGCCGTCCGCCTTCGTCCTCCAGTTCCGCCAGGTAAATACCCTGGTGGCGCCCGTGCGGCAGTGCCAGGTCGAAGCTGATGAGATATGGATCGTTCTGCCGCAACGGATGCAGACTGCCGATCAGCGAGCGCACGGCCTCGAAATGATGCATGGCGCGATCCTGATAGAAGCGAACAGGGCACTACTGTGCCACGACGCGGGCCCGCCCGGATTAATTTTGCGTACAAGGCATGCGAGGATGGCCCGGCGGCGCGCGCGCGCCGCGCCCATTGGCGCCCATGAACGATGCGGCGCGTCCCTGGCAAGGTGCACGTTGTCATGAAACCGGAATACCTGAAGGTCTTCGAAGCGATCGCGGCGATCCCGCCCGGCCGCGTGGCCAGTTATGGGGCGATTGCCGCCCGCGCAGGCCTGCCTGGGCGGGCGCGGCTGGTCGGCCGGCTGCTGGGCGAGGTGCCCGACGGCATGGTGCTGCCGTGGTTTCGCGTGCTGCGTTCCAATGGCCAGATCGCGATGCCGCCGGGCAGTCGCGGTTTTCGCGAGCAAAGCCGGCTGTTGAAGGCTGAGGGCGTGGAGGTAAAGAACGGCCGCGTGCCGCTGGCGCGTTTTGGCCTCGATGCGGATATCGATCGCGCCCTGTGGGGGTTGCCGGGCCGTTAGCGGCGAGATATGGCCGCGTTGTCGGCCGGGACTGTCGCGCATGTCCGACACCACGCCAGGTGATTGGACTACACATTCGGCGTGAGCCGCACGAAGCGGTTTGCTACGATGCGACGGATGTCCGCCACCGCCCTCGATATTCTGCAGAGCGTCTTCGGTTACGCTCACTTTCGCGATCCGCAGCAAGCCATCGTCCAGCACGTTGCCGAAGGCGGCGATGCGTTGGTGTTGATGCCCACCGGCGGCGGCAAGTCGTTGTGCTATCAGATTCCGGCTTTGTTGCGGCAGGGTACCGGTATCGTGGTGTCGCCGCTGATCGCGTTGATGCAGGATCAGGTCGATGCCTTGCGCGAAGCGGGCGTGGCGGCGGCGTACCTCAATTCCAGCCTCGATGCGCAGCGCCAGCGCGAGATCGAAAAGCAACTGCTGCAGGGCGAACTGGATCTGCTTTACGTGGCGCCGGAACGCTTGCTCACGGCACGCTTCCTGGAGTTGCTCGAACGCACCGGGATCGCGCTGTTCGCCATCGACGAGGCGCACTGCGTTTCGCAATGGGGACACGATTTCCGTCCGGAATATCGCGAACTGACGATCCTGCACCAGCGCTTCCCCGAGGTGCCGCGCATCGCGCTTACCGCCACCGCCGATCCGCGCACGCGCGCGGAGATCGTCGAGCGGCTCGCGCTGGAACAGGCCAAGCAGTTCGTCTCCAGTTTCGACCGGCCCAATATTCGCTATCGCGTGGGATTGCGCCACAACGCACGGCGCCAACTGCAGGATTTTCTCGCCGAGCGACGCGGCGACGCGGGCATCGTGTATTGCCTGAGCCGCAAGAAAGTGGACGACACGGCAAGCCAGCTGGTCGAGGCGGGCATGGCGGCGCTGCCCTATCACGCAGGGCTGGACGCGGCCACGCGCGCGGCCAATCAGACACGTTTCCTGCGCGAGGACAGCGTGGTGATGGTGGCAACCGTCGCCTTCGGCATGGGTATCGACAAGCCCGACGTGCGTTTCGTGGCGCATCTGGATCTGCCGCGCAGCATGGAGGGCTACTACCAGGAAACCGGACGCGCGGGCCGCGATGGCTTGCCGGCCGAGGCATGGATGATCTACGGCCTGTCCGACGTGGTGACGATGAGCCAGATGATCGCCCAATCCGAATCGGCGGATGAGCGCAAGCGCATCGAGCGACAGAAATTGGAATCGCTGCTCGCCTATGCCGAAGCCACGCGCTGCCGCCGCGAGTTGCTGCTTGGCGCGTTCGGCGAAGATTTTCATGGACCGTGCGGGCGCTGCGACAACTGCATCGAACCGCCCAAAACCTGGAACGCCACCGTGCCTGCGCAAAAAGCGCTGTCGGCGGTGTATCGCAGCGGCCAGCGCTTCGGTTCGGGGCATGTGATCGACATTCTGCGCGGCATCGATGGCGCGCGCATGAGCGAACTGGGACACGATCGCCTCACCACCTTCGGTATCGGCGCGGACATGGACGAAAAGCAATGGCGCTCGGTGTTTCGCCAATTGCTGGCGGCGGGCTTGCTCGCCACCGACGGAGAAGGGTACGGCACCCTGCGCCTGACCGCGGCTAGCCGCGATGTGCTGGTGGGCAACCAAGCCGTGCACATGCGCGAGGAAACGCGCGAGGCACGGCGCGCATCGCGCCGACGCGATAGCCAGCTGGTGACCGGAGCAAGCCTGGGCATCGAAGCCTACGAGCAGCCGTTGTGGGAAGCCCTGCGCGCACTGCGTTCGCGCCTGGCCAAACAGCATGGCGTACCGGCCTATGTGATCTTTCACGATGCCACGTTGCTGGCCATGCTGCGTGCGATGCCCGAAAGCGAAGACGACCTGGCCTCGATCAGCGGTGTGGGCGAGGCCAAGTTAAAACGCTACGGCCGCGACTTCCTGGAAGTGATCAACGCCAGGGAGTAAACACCTGACGTCATCCTCGTTCTCGACGTGACGACAAGGATTAAGGACGCTGGGCAAAAGAGCGCAACCGATCATCCGTGATCGGTCACGCCACGACTCGGACGACCCTGGATACGCCGCGAACGGCGCACGCGGGCCTGCGAAGGATCGACACTGCTGGGCCTGAAGGTGCTGGTGGCGCGCGCCAGCCGCGCATGCGGCAGATCGGCCTGTCCGGCGATGTAGCGCCATTCGCCCAAGGTTTGCGGAAGGCGCGCCTGCGGCCAGGCCACACGCAGCGCGTCCAGCGCCGCCTGTGCCGAATCGTGCCGCGCCCATTCGCGCGCCTCGACCAGCGAACGCCAGCGATGACCGTGCCGGACAATGCGAAACAGGCCACGGCTGGACGGAAAAACATACTGCGACATCACGGGAATGACTCCATGTCCGATGTTGCAAGCATGCCTGGCGCTGATGACGCGCCCGTTATTCCTATGCGTCATCCAGATGGCGGCGCGGGGATGATCCGATGACGTTTGTGACCGGGTTGTTAGAACCAGTGACTGTCAGTGCAAACTGACCCCAGGTCAGCTCAGTGCGCGTGGCAGGCGAGGCCCGGGTCGGCGATGGTTTCGCCCTTGGCGAGCGGGGCGAGCATGCCCTCGCGCATGCCCTTGGTCCACCATTGCCAGCCCTCGCCGGTATAGCGCGCGCCGCTGCCGGAGATGACTACATGCAGGGTGTGCATCTGTCCTTTGATCTTGACCCAGGCGGTGTGGGTATCCGGATACGCCGCCTGCACAGTCTGACCGTCACGGCAGACGTAGTTCGTCCAGGAAGCGGCATCGTCGGTTGCGGCCCGCTGCTCGGCCGATGCTGCACCGCAGCATGCCAGGGCCAGCGTCATGGCCGTGAAGGTTGTGCAGCCAATACGCATGGGCTGGCCCTCGGTTCACCAGGGGCCAGCATAAAACGACGCCTACCGGGTCACTAGGGCAGGGCGGATTTCGCCAGCATCCTGATCTGGCCGGGATCGGTCACGCCCACCTCGCGCCCGGTTTCCTTGGTGCCGTGGAAGACGATCAGCGTGCTTTGCTGGGTGATGCCCAGTGCGCGCTTTTCGGCGGTTTGATTGTCGTAATCCAGTCGCAGAATCAGCAGCTTGGCGAATGCCGGATCGTTGCTGAGCGCATCAATGGTCGGGGCCTGTTTGCGGCAGGTCGGGCACCAGCTCGCGTAGGCGTCCACCAGTATCGGCTGGCCGGCGGCCTGGGCGGCTTTGAGGGCATTCATGGAAAACGGCTGGATCGGTTGCGCATGCGCCACGGCGGTGACGAGCAGCGCCAGGGCGATGAGGTAAAGCGTGCGGAGCTTGGACATGGGACGTTTCCTTGCGATGGCTTTCACTATCGCTGTTCGGTGACAGGCGGCGATGGGTTACATGTATTGCGCAGGTTGTAACTGTTTGGATCCATTCGCCGAAAGACTCCGTGCACGGCAGCGTTCGCGCTTGACGGGCCTGGGCATGAACCATCGCGCGCACGGCGGCATTCACTTTCTTGGTAGGCCAATTAGCTTATGAATCATCATCTCAATCCTCTGGTTGCCTATCTCGCGGGCGTGCTGACGATCCTCTCGCCCTGCGTGATTCCGCTGGTTCCCATCGTGCTTGGCAGCGCCGCGCAGCGCCATCGCTTCGGGCCGCTGGCGTTGGCCTTGGGCCTGGTGGCTTCGTTTACGCTGGCCGGTTTTGCCATCGCCACCGTTGGCGCATCGGTGGGGCTGGACAGCACCAGCATCCGCACCTGGAGTGCGGCGCTGCTGCTGGTTATCGGGGTGGTCCTGCTGGTGCCGGCTCTGCAAACGTGGTTCGAGCACCTCATTGCGCCGCTGGCGAACTGGGCCGGCGAGCGGCAGGCGCGGCTGGAGCGCTTCGGATTGGCCGGGCAGGCCGGCATCGGCGTGCTGTTGGGGCTGGTGTGGAGCCCGTGCGTAGGTCCCACGTTGGGTGCGGCTATCGTGCTGGCCGCGCAAGGCAAGAATCTCGCCCAGGTGGCCTTCGTCATGCTGGCCTTTGCCTTGGGCATCGCCACCGTGTTGCTGATCCTGGCATTTGCCACGCAAAGCTTGCTGTCGCGTTGGCGCGGCCGCCTGATGAGCGCGGGGACGCGCGGCAGGCGCGTGCTCGGCGGGCTGATCGTGGTGGTGGGGGTGTTGATCGTCACCGGCATGGATCACAGCCTGGAGGCGGCGCTGATAGGCGTGCTGCCCGATTGGGTGACCAACCTCACCACCTCGCTTTAGGAAATGCGCGCCCACGCATGGGCGCGCTTGCACCGGTGCCGCACCGATCAGTCGCCGCCGATGATGCGCCCGGTCTGGGCGTCGATCTGCAACGATACGCCGGCGCCCGCGGCACTCTTCGCTTTGGCCGTCCAAATGCCGTGATCGAAATCGACGTCATGCACGTGGGTGAAGCCTTGGGTCGATAGCGACGCGCGCACGTCCGCTTCGCTGAAACGTGAGACCTGCTTGTCCGGATAGGCGCGGCCCGTTTCCGGATCGATGCGCAATGCCACATGCTCGCCATCGCCGCTGCGCGCGCGGGCCGTCCACATGCCGTGGTGGAAATCGAGGTCGTGAATATCGGTATAACCCTGCTCGGCGAGCTGTGCGCTCACCTCCTGCTGAGTCATCGCCTGTTCCTGTGCCATGGCACCGCCAGTCCATCCCAGCGCCAGCGCAATGGTCAATGAAACGATCTTCTTCACGGACGTTTCCTCATCTGCCTGCGGGACATCGAGTCTTGGATGCGATGCATCAATCCCGGATGAATGAAGCGTTGAGAGGCGGTTTTTCGTTCATCTTCTTTCGGCATGCATGCGCGCTGCCGCCAGCGAAATCCAGGTCAGTGGCGCTAACCTTGTGCGACTTTCCCGCGCTGGATCGTGTGATCCAGCCGCACCGGACAAGACCAAAAGGACGCGTTGCCGTTTCATCTCGATACGGCGGTAAAAAAGGCTGCATGGGTGGGCAAACCGGCAAATGTTCCATCCGCAGCGGCAGGGCGTGAGGGCGGCTTTCACAACTGAGGTCACAGCTTGCGCCGCGCAAGTTATTGCGAGGCTCCGCTTGCGTTAATATGGCCCGAAACATGGGGCAGGAAACTTCACCACGGTTTCACGCCAAAACGTGGATCGTCACCACGTCATTCCAAGCGTCACCGATCCTTCTGGGGAGTGGGATACGATGCAGGAAAAGTCAGGGCTAAACGGTTGGTGGAAGCAACTTGTCGTAGCTGTCTGCTACGGCATCGGAGTGTCTCTCATCCGGCAACTGGATGTTCCGCACTTCATGTTGCTTTGCGGTGTGCACGTGGCGGTGTTGATGCTGACGCCTTATCGCTATTGGCCACTGATGATGGCTGCGGAGGCCATCACGCAAGTTCCCCTTGCCATTGCATGCGCTCCGCAATGGGGGCTCACCTGGGCTTTGCTAAAACCCATTCCCACGCTGTTGCTGTGCGCCCCTATTGTGTATTTTTTCCGCAAGCGGACCGCGCTATTGGACCGCAAGGCAGGGGTGCATGTCGGCCTGCTGCTGGCTTGCGCATTGATCGTGTCCGTCGTGGTCATGGCCAACGACATGCTGCTGTTCTCCACCATCGTCTACCCAGCCGGGACCAAGCCGGCGCACTATGATCATCTGGCCGCGCAATGGCTGCTAGGCAACTTCCTGGGCATCCTGGCGGTGGTGCCGGCTTCGCTGGCGGTGCATCGGGCCGTTCGCGCAAACGGATGGCGCGATACGCTGGTCAAAGTCTCCGAAAGCCGTGTCGCCCTGGAAAGCGCGTGTTTTATCGCGCCGGCACTGGCAGTGCTGATGTGGGTGGGCTTTAGCAGCCCCCATCTGCGCGGCATGGTCCAAGTCGCCATGTTCCTTCCGGTGGTATGGCTGGCTTTGCGTCACGGCTGGCAAGGCGCGGCTTTTGGCGGTACCGCGGCCAGTCTTGCGCTCGTGGGGTTGATGCCGCAGACGTACGACCATGCCACCATTCAGGCGGAAGTGGTGATCGCGTTCGCCATTTCCACGATGCTGCTGGTAGGCGGGCGTATCGAAGCGCTGGACCGCAAGGCGGAGCGGGAGCGGCAGGAAGTGCGCACCGCGTTGGCCCTCGCGCAGCGCAACGTGCACTTGGGCGAGATGCAGTTGCGCATGACCGCGCAGGCACTTGAGCAAGCGCGGGAAACTGTGCGCGCCGGATATTCGATGATGCTCGGAAGGCTTCGCCACCTGCAGCCGGCCATCGATGATGGCGGCTATCAACGTGTCGCGTTGGCAGCGCAGGACCAGTTGTTCGGTATTTCCGACAGCCTGCATCCGGTGGTCTGGCGCGAGCGCGGTTTGCCGGCGGCCCTGCGCGAAGGCGCCGTTGCCCGCATGCTGGATCGCGCGGGCTTACGCTACTGGTGCGAGCTTCAAGGCCAGCTCAGCTGCCTTTCGTCAACGGTTCACCTGGCTCTTTACCGCATGGTTTGCGAGGCTGTCTCGGAGGGATGCAGTTACAAAGATGTCAGCGATGTATGCGTTCGAATCCGCAGTGGCGAGTCGGAAGGGCGGCGATGGGTGATCGTCAGTATCGTCTTCCAGGCCCATCCCATGCGCTTGCCCCACGTTCGCTGGGAAGACCTGCTTCCCCGTCTTGTGCGCACCACCAGCGGAGTCGGACTCAAGGCGATCAAAGATCGTGCCGCGACTTTCGAAGGGTACGCCCGCGAGCGGACTTTCCCCGGCGGACGAAGAATCAGTTGGCTGATGCGCGATGGCTAACAAAAGCCCGGCAATGTGCCGGGCTTTTTTCTAGTTGGCAGCGTCAGCCTTTGCGTGTGCTGACGCCTGCAAATTGCCAGTTACGGCCCATTGCTGCTGCATATGGCCGGATCGGTGCAGGTGTCCTGCGCCGTGACCGGCGAGGCGGTCAACTGCGTCGTGCCGTCGCTCATGGGCGTCGCGGTCACCGTGGTGGCTCCGTCGTTGTAGACGGTGGCTGGCGATGACGCCGGCCTCGCGTTGTTGCTTGCGGCAGCGGCGTGCTGCGGCGTGGAAACGTACTGAGCGAACTTGCCGATCGGCAAGACGATGAATTGACCGCCCGCCGTGCCGACACTGCCCAATACGTTGCCGTTCAAATCGTTGATCTGGATGTATTGAATGCCGCCGAGCACGAAGACATAGGCGTGATAACGCGGGCTGACGCTGACATCGGTGGTGTTTGGCCACGCCTGGCCCAGACCCGTAGACGGCGGCTCGGTCGCGAACGCTGCGAACGCTGCGCTCGATAAGCCGATGGTCAGCGCAGTGGTGAGCACGGCACGGCGAAAAACGTTCTGCAACATGGCTGATATCCCCTCGCGTGACGGTGGGCGGCGCCCACTTCTGCTTGCAATCTAGCATCGGTGATTGTTGCGCGCGCGTGTAGAAGTGCCTGCTAACGCAATTAATTCAGCGCGCCGAAGGCGGCGTGATTTTCATGTGAAGACGGTCGCGTACTCTTGCGGAAGGCCGTAAACAAAAGCGCTCCGCGGGCCGGCGCTGGGTATTGGGGATGGTGATTCTTTCATTGTCGGCATGTAGATCGATTAAATCGAAAAAATGCAGCCACGATTGCCGAAGGAGAACGGGGCTTACCCGGTGGCGCCACCGGTGCAGCGGTCGCCTTCACAGCCTGGATGGCGGACTTCGCCAGGAAGGCGTTGCAGGAGACACGCGCAACTCAAAGAGAGTTATCGAATTTGATCAGCGAGCGGCACCATCAAGAGGCATTTCGCCCAATTCTTAAATTTGAAGTACCGAGGGGCGGGTGCGTTGGATGCCCCCAGATCAATTATTGTTGAAGTGCGAGGATCGATCAGTCCAAGACAGCAGACTCGTTGTTTATCCATGGTGTCGTCGAAAACATTGGCCTTGGGCCCGCCATGAATGTGCGACTTGAACTAAGGCCTGAGGGGCGCGTTAGGTAAGGAGTGGCAAATGATTAGGAATCCTGTGCATCCGGGCGAGATCATCAAGAGCGATGTTCTCGAGCCGTTGGGTTTGACGATCGGGGAGGCTGCGGAACGTCTGGGCGTGACGCGTGTGACGCTGTCGCGTGTGGTGAATGGCCGCGCGGGCATCAGTGCCGAGTTTGCATGGCGGTTGGAGCAGGCTGGTGTGGGCACCGCGGAAACGTGGATGAACCTTCAGGCGAGCTATGAGCTTTGTCAGGCGCGTAAGAGTGCGCCAAAGGGCGTCACGAAGCTCGCAGCGTGATGCGAGGGCGCGCTCCGGTGCATAGTCTTCGACGCTCACAATGAATTTCATGCAACGCCACTTCAACGAATTAAGGATCACTACCATGCCTGATCACCGACGAGCATTTGCGAGCTCCGCGTGCGCACGATGTACACGCCCCGGACCATTTCATCCTCGGTCCGGCGTGCCCAATCTTCGGCGTCACGCTTGATGCGAAATGTCATGGAAACAGCGGGCCAGCCGGTCTTGCGGACGATGGCTTTCCACGACCCCTGTGCGGTCCTGATCAGCAGGGACAGGTTTGGCAGAGCAACCCTACAAGGCTCATTTCGCTTCTGCTGCGATGGTCTTCACGGGCAGCGATGGTGCCTTTGACCAATAGTCGGCGATCCATCCGCCAAACAGCATGCTTGGGACCAGTGCGAACACATCGGGATTAGACAGCCCGAGCCCGGCTAGTGCAGGGCCTGGGCAGTAGCCGCTAAGTCCCCAGCCGATACCGAAGAGGGCCATGCCGCCGAGCAAACGCACATCGATGCGCGAGGCGGTCGGCAGATTGAAAGTGTGTGCCAGCCACGGGCGATCTCGTCGTATCAGCAGGCGATAACCTATTGCGTATACGGTCACCGCACCGACCATGACCCATAGCAGGCTCGGATCCCATTGGCCAAACACGTCAAGGAAGGCTAGCACCTTACGCGGATCGGCCATGTTCGATTCATCCAGTCCAGCACCAAACAATGCGCCAGCAGATAGCGCCGCGAGAATGCGCTTCATGGTGTGCTCCCAAAGACATGGCGGATCAATGCGACCGTGAGCATGGCCGTAGCCATGAATACCGGCACCGCGACGAGTGAACGTGGTGACAGCCGTGCCACGCCGCAGATGCCGTGACCGCTGGTGCAGCCACCTCCAAGGCGGGTGCCCATGCCAACCAACAAGCCGGCCAGCGCCAATTGCCAAGCAGGTGCATGGCTGGTTGCATGAGCGTGACCATGCCAGAAACTCCACAGGCACGCACCTAGAGGTAAGCCGATAACGAATGCCACGCGCCATAGGGCGTCACCGGCTTTCGGCGGAAGCAGGCTATAGGTAATGCCGCTGATACCGGCGATGCGTCCGAGTGTTGCCATCAGCCACAGTGATGCCAGGCCGATCAATATGCCGCCGTACAACGCACTCCATGGCGTGAAATTACTCACGTGACCTCCCATGCGCCAATGTCCAGCGGGAGTTGCAGGAACCGCTGTCCATTTATGTCAGGTGAGGGCAGGTGGCCGGCGCGAATGTTTACCTGCAAGGACGGCCACAGTAGGCGTGGTACGGCGAGCGTGGTATCCCGCCTCATGCGCAGTTCGACAAATGCTTCTTTGGTGACGTGCGCGGCGAGATGCGCATTGCTTTCCCGTTCCTCGGCAAGACTCACCTGCGCCCGCGGTGCCACACCGTCGGGCGGATAGTCGTGGCAGAGATAGACGCGTGTCTCGGGTGGTAATTGGTACAAGCGCTGTACCGAGTCGTACAACGTGGCGGCATCGCCACCAGGAAAGTCGCAGCGGGCACTACCACAGGCAGGCGAAAACAACGTATCGCCAATGAATACAGCATCGCCGATGCGATAACTCACGCTGTCGGGTGTATGTCCTGGCGTAGCCATCACTTCCACTTCCAGCGTACCCAACGGCAGTCGCTCGCCTGTGTGCAGCAAACGATCGAAGGATGACCCATTGGCAGGAAAACTGTCGCTAAGACCCAATCGAGGTTTGAAGGTGGCTTCTACAATCGTGATACCTGCCCCGATCGCCACCGGTGCGCCGGTGCGGGTGCGCAGCCACGCCGCTGCACTGAGGTGATCGGCATGAGCATGCGTCTCTAGGATCCACACCAGCGACAGTTGCTTGTCGTGAAGGTAATCAAGCACGGCATGCGCGGCATGCGTGTCGATGCGTCCGCTGGCTGGCTCAAAATCCAGCACTGGGTCGATCACCACAGCCGTGTGGCTGGCGGGATCGCTGGCGACATGGGTCCATGTCGAGGTGGGCCTGTGGAAGAACGAGGTAACAAGCGCAGTCATGGCGGCCTCTGCAATGAACGGAGAGGCCAGTATATTAGAAAAATCTAATTAATAAAAGTACGGCACAATACGTGGCATGAAGTCCATCACCAATCCCGCGCGCATGCGCGCTCATGCAGGTGAGGCCGCCGACTTGCTCAAAGCGCTGGCCAACCAGCAGCGGCTGTTGATCTTGTGCCACCTGGCCGAAGGGGAACTGGCTGTGGGCACCATGCAGGAACGTCTGAACCTGAGCCAGTCGGCGCTCTCACAGCATCTGGCGCGGTTGCGCGAAGAAGAGTTGGTGACTACCCGGCGCGAGGCACAGACGGTGTACTACCAACTGGCCGATGGTCCGGTGCGGGCGCTGATGGCAACTCTGCACAGTATCTATTGCGCCAAGTGATCGATGACGGGTATGCATATCTCAGAGGTAGAACTGGCAGATCAGGTGCGTGTACCTGCACCTCCCCTCCCACTCTCCATTTGGCCGTCTAAACGCTATCGTTTCTAGGCTCGCCTAGTTGGGGACGCGCGCGTACATCGTCGCTCTTGAGGGCTTTTCGGGTCGCTAACGCGGTCGGCGCGAGGAAAATCCGGACGGCGCCGACGCGACTTCTGCGGTGGAGTAGGGGAGATGAAAAAACGTGCCCAACCACCGGTGGAGTCGGGGTGAGCGAAAGCGTTGATTGGTGTTTTAGCAGGACGCTAGGAAAAAAGTAGCAACGTGGGGCGGAGAGTTGCCACACAGCTCTCATATGGTGGTAACGGGGGATTTTTTCCTGGAAAAACGAAAACTGGTACGCACCCGGTTCCACAGACCTATCAGGTGTCTATCGGCAGCAGGTTAGGGAACTGCACCGACTATGGGACACAGTGTGGGAAGAGGAGGTCATCTTGGCCCATGTGGGCAAGCGGAGAAACACACGTAGTGTTTGCATCAATCAAATTGCTGGCAAGCCGTTGCCAAACGGCAACTGAGCGGCTAACAAAGTGACCCGATGCAGAAATGAAAACGGCCTGCATTGCTGCAAGCCGTTGAAATCTAATGGTGGCCGGGGACGGAATCGAACCGCCGACACGGGGATTTTCAATCCCCTGCTCTACCAACTGAGCTACCCGGCCAGGGTGGACGACCGCTTGGGTCATCGGTATTGCGTGGAGCCGCACATTAAATCGGATGGTGAGGGCCGCGTCAAGACTCGGTGTCGGGGGCGACGTAGCCATCAGGCTTTTTCGCTTCGCCGCCGAACAGGAATTTTTCCATTTCGCCGCCCAGGAACTGGCGCGATTTCGGATCGAGCGGGTTCAAGCGGTATTCGTTGATCAGCATGGTCTGATGGTTCAGCCACTGCTGCCATGCGGGCTTGGAGATTTCCGCGTAGATGCGCTGGCCCAGTGGGCCGGGCCAGGGGGCGAAGTCCAGGCCTTCGGCATCGATGCCGAGCTTGGCGCAGTGAACGGTACGGCTCATCAAAGGGGCTCCTCGGAGGATTGTGGCAACGCCAGCAGCAAGGATCTGACTGGAGCGGGCAGACCCAGCGAGGGCAGCTCCGACTCCGCGCACCAGCGTTGGTTGTCATTATCGGCGATGGCTTGCCTTGGCGCTGCGCCCTCGAACAACAAGGGCTGGATCTGCAGGCGGTAGTGGCTGAATACGTGGACGAACGGGGTCAGTGCCAGCGCATCGTCGATCCGCGCGCGCGCCTGCGCCTCGCGCCATGCGCCATCGGTGTCATCGGCTTCGGGCAGGCTCCACAGGCCGGCCCACACGCCGTGCGCGCCACGTCGTTGCAGTAACACGCGCTGGGTCGCGTCGCGCAGCACCAGCATGATGGTGCTGCGCGTGGGAATGGCCTTGGCTGGCTTGGGTGTGGGCAGTTGCGCGGTGAGGTGGTCGCGGTGCGCTACGCAGGTCTTGCGCATGGGGCAGGTATCGCACAAGGGACGAGTGCGCACGCATACCGTGGCGCCCAGGTCCATGATCGCCTGGGTGTAGTCGGCCGTGCGTTTGGCAGGCGTGTGTTCGTCCGCGCGCAGCCACAGCTGTTTTTCCACTTCGCGCTCGCCCGGATGACCCACGATGCCGTGGTAGCGCGTCAAGACGCGTTTGACGTTGCCGTCGAGAATGGGAAAGCGCAATTGGTAAGCCTGCGCGAGTATCGCGCCCGCGGTGGAGCGGCCGATGCCCGGCAGTGCCGCAAGCGCGTCGAAATCGCGCGGCAGTTCTCCGTCGTGCCGCTCCGCGCATAGTTGCGCGGCGCGATGCAGGAAGCGTGCGCGGCGGTAGTAGCCAAGCCCCGACCACAGTGCGAGCACGACGTCTTCGTCGGCGGCGGCGAGGTCGCCCAGCGTCGGCAGGCGCGCGAGGAAGCGCTGAAAATAGGGAATTACGGTGGACACCTGCGTCTGCTGCAGCATGATTTCCGACAGCCACACGCGATAGGCGTCGCGCGGATGCTGCCAGGGCAGGTCGTGGCGGCCATGGCGATCGAACCAGGCGAGCAATGACGTGGCGAATGCGGTCACAGGGGATGCGGCCCGGCGGGTTGGGCGGGTGCGGCGGCACTGCTTGCGTTGGCGGGCACGGCGTTGCCGGTCTGGATGCTGAGGCCCTCGATATGCACTTTGCCCACGTCCAGCGTGGCCATCTCGATTTGGCCGTTGCCGGGTGGCGAGGCAATCATCGGCCCTTGTGGATTGGCCATCTGGTTCCACCATTGCGCCAGCGCCAGGGGCGGCAGTTCCAGGTCGATGTGGTTGTCCTTGCCCAGCAGCTTCACGCGCAGCAGCAGCGGATTGTGCTGCGTGGCCGGCGACAGCGAGATGGCGGCGTCGTAGTCGCCCTGGCCGGCCTCGTAGAACTTGCCCGCAAGTGCGATCGATGCGTGGGCCGCACCCCACCAGCGTGCCTGGCCGCTCAGGCGCAGCGCCGAGGCGTTGCTATCGGAGGCGCGCAGTTGGAGGTTGCTGAGCAGCAACGTGCCATCGGCGATGCTTGGCACGCTGGATATCTGCAGTTGCAAGGGCGTGCCGTCGTTTTCCCTGGCCGAAAGGTTGATCCAGAATGGCTGCGAGGGCGCGAGGCGGCCGGTGTCGAGCGATACGCCGCTCAACCATTCGCTGTCGCCTTCCACCACGCTGCCGTTGCGGATGCGCACGCCGGTGACGATGCTTGGAATTTCTTCCGGCACGGTCGCCGACTTCGGGGGCAGGCTGGTCAGCCATGCCTGCAGCGCATCGAGATCTACGCGCGGCGAGTCGATCTGCAGGCGCGAGATCACGATCGGGCCGCCGAACAGCGAGCGCCAGGGCAGCACCAGCCGGCCGTTGGCCGCCAGCAGGATCGGCATGTTCGGTGCGCCCAGGCCGCTGTCGCGCGCGGCCAGCGTAATACCCACCAATTGCAGCGCCGGACGCGGAAACAGGGTGGGGCTGGCGGGGCTGGAGAGGGTGAGCTGCAAGCCAGCCTGATTAGCCTGGGTCTGCAACAGCCGGGTGAACCGGTCCGGTTGCAGCAGCAGATACAGCGCGGCCAGCACCGAGAGCGCCATGGCTCCGGCCATGCCGGCGCAGGCGATCAGCAGTACTCGCAATGGGCGCGGCAAATTCATCGGCGTTGGCAGGGCAATCTCTCAGGCACGAGCGAAATCGGCGGGAAGCAGGCCATCGACATAGGCATCGGCATCGAACACGCGCAGGTCCGCGGCGGTTTCGCCCAGGCCGACGAAACGAATCGGCAGCCCGAACTCGCGCGCCAGCGCGAATACCACGCCCCCCTTGGCGGTGCCGTCGAGCTTGGTCACCACCAGGCCGGTGACGCCGACGATCTGGCGGAACTGGCGCACCTGGTTCACCGCATTCTGGCCGGTGGTGCCGTCGATCACCATCAACACCTCGTGCGGGGCCTGGTCGTCGAGCTTTTTCAGCACGCGCGCGATCTTGCCCAGTTCGTCCATCAGCCCGCCCTGCGTGTGCAGGCGGCCGGCGGTGTCGGCGATCAGTACGTCGGCGTGGCGCGAACGCGCCGCTTGCAAGGCGTCGAAGATGACGCTGGCCGCGTCGGCGTCCTGGCCTTGGGAGATCACCGGCACCTGGTTGCGTTCGCCCCAGGTCTTCAATTGCTCGACCGCCGCGGCGCGAAAGGTGTCGCCGGCGGCCAGCAGCACCTGGCGCTTTTCCTCGCGCCAGCGGCGCGCGAGCTTGCCGATGGTGGTGGTCTTGCCCACGCCGTTGATGCCTACGGTGAGCACCACGAAAGGTTTGTGCCCGTCGATGGAGAGTGGCTTTTGCACAGGCTTGAGCAACGCGATCAGTTCTTGCCGCAGGGCCTGCAGCAAGGCATCGGCATCGGCGAACTCGCGCTTGTGCATGCGTTTGCGCAGGTCTTCCACCAGCGATGTGCTGGCTTCGATGCCCACGTCCGCGGTGATCAGCGTGGTTTCAAGCTCGTCCAGCAGGTTGTCGTCCAATTTTGGATGGCGCCGGAACAGCGAAGACAGGCCGCGCGCGAACGTGCTGCCCGACAGCCGCTCGCGCCAGCCGCGTTTGGCCGTCGCCTCGGCGGCAGGCTCGGCGGCAGCGGGCTCATCGGCGGCAGGCGCAACGGCCGCAGGGGCGGGATCGGGCGTATCCAGCGCGAGCGGCGTCTCGGGCGCCGCGACAGGGGCGGGTGCCGGTTGGGCCGTTTCCTCGTGTTCCCCGGTGCCGTTGTCGGCGGGCTTCTTCTTCCAGAACTTGAGCATGGGGGTCGTGATTCAAAGACAATGGGCGGCATGCTACCACCCCGACCCGTACTGCCCGCTGAGGGCTTGTGTCCATGAAGCCCGCGCCTGGGCGTATCCGCATCATCGGCGGCCACTTGCGCAATTCCCGTTTGGACGTGCCCGATCTTCCCGGATTGCGGCCCACGCCCGAGCGCGTGCGCGAAACCCTGTTCAATTGGCTGGCGCCGACCATGGCCGGGGTGCGCGCGCTGGACCTTTGCGCCGGAACCGGCGCGCTGGGCATCGAGGCGCTTTCGCGCGGTGCGCAAAGCGTGCAGTTTGTGGAGCCGCAAGCGGCGAGCGCCGACGCGCTGCGCGCCAATCTGGCGCGGCTGAAAGCGCAGGAAGGCGAGGTTGCCTGCGTGGATGCGGCGCATTTCCTGCAGCGCGCGGCCACGCCCTTCGGGCTGGTGTTCCTGGATCCGCCGTTCGCGCTGCAGCTGTGGTCGCCGCTGGCGCTGCGGCTGGAGCAGGGTGGGTGGCTTGCGCCCGCGGCGCAGGTCTACGTCGAATGTCCGCGTGAGACGACGCCCGCCATGCCCGACAACTGGGTGCTGCACCGCGAAGGCTACGCCGGCGAGGTACGTTATGCGCTCTATCGCCGTCACTAGGGCATTCCATTAAGCTAATGCGGTCCTTCCCGCGAACGTTGCGCTTGTGAACAAACCGCCGGTCAATACACGCCTTGCCGTTTATCCGGGTACGTTCGACCCGATCACCAACGGTCATGCGGATCTGGTGGCGCGCGCCGCCCCCTTGTTCGAACGCGTGGTGGTCGCGGTGGCGGAGAGCCCGAACAAGGGCAAGGGCCCCGGGTTCACGTTGCAGGAGCGCATCTCCTTGGCGCGCCTGGCGCTGGCCGACCTGCCCAACGTGGAGGTGCGCGGTTTCGACTGCCTGCTGGCCCAGCTGGTGGAGGAGATCGGCGCGGGCGTAATTATCCGCGGCTTGCGTGCCGTATCGGATTTCGAATACGAATTTCAGCTGGCGAGCATGAATCGCCATCTCATTCCCAAGGCCGAAACGCTATTCTTGACCCCGGCCGAGCAGTACAGCTTCATTTCTTCCTCGCTGGTGCGCGAGATCGGTCGCCTTGGGGGTGACATCTGCGGCTTCGTGCATCCGGCGGTTCAACAAGCCATGCGGCAGCGCTGGCATAAAAAGCAACCCGACACCGAAGGGGATAACTATGCGTAAACTCACTCTCATCGCCACGGCTCTTGCGTTGACCGGCTGCCTTGCCTTGTCTGCCTGCAACAAAAGCGGCGACGGCCAGGAGCAGGCCCAGCAACAGACCCAGAAGCTGACCAAGCCGACCGATCCGACCGATACCAAGGCCTGGAGCGCATACCTGGGCCAGATCGTGCAGGCCAACTTGCAGGGCATGTCCGCCCCGCAACCGTATGCCTACATGGTGCCGGCGGGCGACGACGATGCCACCAAGGACGCCCGCGACCGCCAGCTGAGCAATGTGCAGGACACCGTCGCCCGCGGCGTGCTGCCCGGCAACATGCTGGTGTTCGGCGGCCCGGATTCGGGCAAGACGGCGGACCTCGTCACCACGGCGTTCAAGGATGCCAAGCCGGGCTCCTTCAAGGGCGTGATCGTGCTCTTCATCGGCGACAAGGCCGACGAGCAGCGCGTGGACGACGTGCTGAAGCCGACCAACGCGACGATTCGCTTCGTTGCGATGTAATGGCAACTTCTCCCCCCTCTCCCTCCGGGGAGAGGGTTGGGGTGGGGGCAGCCGCGCGCCAGGGGCCGTGGAAATTGCCCTTGGCCGGCGCCGATACAGGCAAAAGCGCTGTCCCTGGCCTCGCTTGGCGCTCCCGCACGGGAGTGATCCGCGGATTGTTGCTGCGCACAACCGACAGCGGTCCATGTAGACTAGCCCGGCATGTCCCTGAAGATCCTCGATACCTGCGTCAACTGTGACGTCTGCGAACCCGCCTGCCCGAACAAGGCGATTTCGCTTGGCGAGGAGTACTACATCATCGATCCCGCCTTGTGCACCGAATGCGTCGGCCATCATGAAGAGCCGCAATGCGTGGTCGTATGCCCGGTGGAATGCATCATCGTCGACCCCGCGCACACTGAAACGCGCGCGCAGCTCGAGCTTAAGTACCAACACCTGATGGAGACCAAGGAATGAAGCGTGCGTTGCGCTGGCAGGCGTTGCTGATTGGGTTTTTGCTCGGCACGGGCGGGGCATTTGCCGCCGACCACCCCACGCCATCCAACCATGCCGCGCCGTTTGCGCAGCGACCCGGCCACGCCGGGATCGCCAGCGCCAATGCCCTGGCTACCGAGGCCGGCCTTGAGGTGCTGGCCAAGGGCGGCAATGCCTTCGATGCGGCGGTGGCGGTGGCGTCCACCTTGTCCGTGGTCGAGCCGGAAAGTTCAGGCCTCGGCGGCGGCTTCATGGCCACCATGCATATCGCCGCCACCAACCGCGACGTGTTCGTCGACGCCCGCGAGGTGGCCCCGGCGTCGGTCAACCCCAAGGACTACCTCAATCCCGACGGTACGCCCAATCGCGACACCTCGCTGAAGGGGCCGCTCTCGGCGGGTATTCCCGGCGAGCCGGCAGGGCTGGTGTGGTTGGCCAAGCACTACGGCAAATTGCCGCTCGGCGCGTCGCTGGCGCCGGCGATCCGCACCGCGCGGGACGGCTTCAAGCCCGACAGCCGCCTGCTCGGCGCCATCGCCGAAGAACAGAAGAACCTCAACCGCTGGCCGGCCTCCGCCGCCAAATACCTGCCCAACGGCAAAGTTCCCGCGCAGGGCGAGATCTGGCGCGATCCGGATCAGGCGCACACGCTGGAGCTGCTGGCCCAATACGGCGACTCGGGCTTCTACAGCGGCGAAATCGCGCAGAAGCTGGTCGATGCGGTGAACGCGGCCGGTGGCCGTTGGACGCTGAAGGATCTGGCTTCGTATCGTGTCAAGGAGCGCGCGCCGATCATCGTCGATTATCGCGGGTACAAGATCATCACCGCGCCGCCGCCGTCGTCGGGCGGCGTGGCGATCGCGCAGATCCTTAATATCCTTTCCGGCTTCGACCTCGCCAAGCTCGACCAGGCCCATCGCGTGCATCTGGAAATCGAGGCGATGCGCCGCGCGTTCCGCGATCACAATGATTACCTGGGCGATCCGGACTTCGTGAAGATGCCGCTGGACATGCTGCTGTCGCCTTATTACGCCGACGGCCTGCGCCAGAGCATCCTGCCGGACAAGGCCACGCCCTCCTCGATGCTGGCGCCGTCCAACGGCCAGGATCCGGGCATGCACACCACCCATTTCTCGATCATCGATGCCGACGGCAACATGGTGGCGATCACCTCCACGGTGAACTACGTGCTTGGTTCCACCTTCGTCGCCGACGGCACCGGCGTGCTGCTCAACGATGAAATGGACGATTTCGCGCTGGTGCCGAACAAGCCCAACGTGTATGGCCTGCTCGGCAGCAAGGCCAACGCGCCGGAACCGGGCAAGCGCATGCTTTCATCCATGTCGCCCAGCATCGTTATCGGCCCCGACCGCACCGCGGTCATCGGCTCGCCCGGCGGTTCCACCATCATCACCCAGGTGCTGGAAGGCATCCTTGCCTTCATCGACGGCGGCGACGCGCACCAGGTGGTGGCGCACAAGCGCTTCCATCATCAGTACATGCCCGATGTCGTGATGGTCGAGCCCGGTGCGTTCGACGCGGCCACCACCCAGGCGCTGATGCGCATGGGCTACACGCTCAAGGAGCGCGAACCGTGGGGCTTCATGAACGTGGTCATCTGGGATCGTCGCAGCAACAAGCTCGATGCGGCCAGCGATCCGCGCCGCGAAGATGGCCTGGGCAAGGTACAGTAAGCGCCTGCATTGAACGCTGCGCTTACATCCGCGTCACTGCGGTGCGGGTCGCGGTGGAGTTAAATATGCCGTGTGCGCGCAGGAATGGTGGCGCGGCAAGCAGGCAAGCGGTTCGGGAGCAGTCATGCAGTTCTGGTCGATCAACGGCAATACGCAGAAACTCGACGGCGGCGCGATGTTCGGCAACGCGCCCAAGGCGATGTGGTCGCGCTGGATCGCGCCGGATGAACTCAACCGCATTCCGTTGGCCTGCCGCTGCCTGCTGATCAAGGATCTGGAAGGCCGCAACGTGCTGTTCGAGACAGGTATCGGCGCGTTCTTCGAACCGGCGCTGCGCGAACGCTACGGAGTCGTGGAAAACCATCACGTGCTGCTGGACTCGCTGGCCGCCGCCGGGGTGTCGCACGAAGACATCGACGTGGTGGTGCTCTCGCACCTGCACTTCGATCATGCCGGCGGCCTGCTGGCGGCGTGGGAAGAGGGCAAGGCGCCTGCGCTGTTGTTTCCCCATGCGAAATTTCTGGTCGGCGCGCAGCACTGGCAGCGTGCGCTGAATCCGCACCCGCGCGATCGCGCCTCGTTCATTGCGCCGTTGCAGCAGCTTTTGCTCGATAGCGGGCGTCTGGAACTGGTCGCCGGCGAGTACTCGCAGGCGCTGGGGCGCGCGGTGCGCTTTTATTTCTCCCAAGGCCACACGCCGGGACTGATGCTGGCCGAATGCGCGGGCGTGGTTTTCTGCGCCGATCTGATTCCCGGCCGGCCGTGGGTGCATCTGCCCATCACCATGGGCTATGACCGCTTCCCAGAGGCGCTGATCGAAGAAAAACGCGATTTCCTGGAAGACAAGCTCTCACGCAACGTGCGCCTGTTCTTCACCCACGACCATGCCTGCGCCCTGGCCCGCGTGACACGCGACGAGCGTGGGCGCTATGGTACGGCTGAGGAGCAGCCCCAATTGTGCGGCGCTCTGTCCTGAGGCATCACCTGGCATCCACCCGGAGGTTCGATGAGCGGCGAGCGGAAGGCACCACTTTCCATCCGTGAGCTGCTGCTACCTGCGCTGGGTGCCATCCTGCTGCTGCTGGGTGTGGGCCTGGTCGCGGTCACCGAGAAGGGACATATCGATTACCGCACGCAGATGAAAAGGCATGGCGGCGACGTGCTGGACCTGGGCACCAACGCCCGTCCCGATTCGGACGAGCAGGGTTACATGGTGCGCGTGGTCGGTACGCTGGAAACGGTGGAGTCGCCGCTGGACCGTCAGTTCAACCAGCAGGCCAACGTGCCGGTGCTGATCCGCCACGTGCAGATGTTCCAGTGGCACGAGCAGCGCTACGGCGGTCCGGCGTCCTACGAAATGGACTGGGAAGACAAACCGATCGATTCCAGCCAGTTCGAACATCCCGAAGGACACGCCAATCCGGGCGCCTTTGCGATCCAGAGTGCGCAGTTCGATGCCGGGTTGCTGCGTCTGGACGATTTCACGCTGTCGGCATCGCTGGTGCACGGGCTGATCGCCAACCAGCCGGTAACACCGGACCTGCGTAACCTCCCCAGCAATCTCGCTGCCAGTTTCAGTCTTTACCAGAATGCCCTGGTGACCAGCGCGGTGCCGTCCAATCCGCACGTGGGCGATCTGCGGGTCAGCTGGGAAGGCGTGCCATCGCAGGAGGTGACGATCGTGGCCAAGGTCCAGGGCCGCGAACTGGTACCCGCCAGCGATGCCGCCGATGGCGTGGGTTACGCCGTGCAGCCCGGCGATATTCCCCTGACCGATCTGTTTCCCGATCTTCCGGTGCCGTTGCCGATGGGCCTGGTATGGCTGCGGCGCCTGTTTTCGCTGCTGCTGGCCACGGCCGGCACGGCGTTGCTGGTGCGTTGGCACTACCAGCGGCTCGATCTCGTGCTGGCGCCGTCCATCGCCGTGCTGGCGATCGGCGCGGTCGTCGGCGTGCTTTGGCTGGGGCACGACAATGCGCTGGCCGGATGGTGGCTGGGCCTGGCACTGGCCGGGGTCGCCGTGACGGCCTGGCGCGTGCGGGCGCTGCAATCGCCGCCGCAGTGACGCATCGCGCGCCGGGCTTTGCCTGCGCGTTGCCCTGAGCGTGCCTGCACAAAGCCCCGTGCGTGCAGCAGTATCGCCGCCAGTCCGCTACGGGAGTCCGCCATGCCGATTCGCTTGTCGTTGGGCGTTGCCTTGTCGTGCTGCATCGCCTGGTCGGCGGCGCATGCGCAGGATCGTGCCGCGTGGAACGCGCCGCAGCAGCCGTTCAAGGTGTTCGGCAACACCTACTACGTCGGTCCGCACGGTCTGTCCTCGATCCTGGTGAAGACATCGCAAGGGCTGGTACTGATCGATGGCGCCCTGCCCGAATCGGCGCCACGCATTGAAGCGAACATTCGCGCGCTGGGCTTTCGCGTCGGCGATATTCGCTGGATTCTCAATTCGCACGCGCATTCCGACCATGCCGGCGGCATCGCCGAACTTCAGCGCGCGAGCGGCGCCCAAGTGATCGCCAGCGCCGCCGGTGCGCATGCCATGGCGCTGGGCGGTGCCGACCCTGACGATCCGCAATACGGCCTGGCGCCGACCTTTCCCCCTGTGCACCACGTTCGCGTGGTAGCGGATGGCCAAACCCTGCATCTGGGCGATGTCGCGATCACGGCGCACTACACGCCCGGCCACACGCCGGGCAGCACGTCATGGACGTGGCGCAGTTGCGAGGGCGGCGCCTGCCTGAACATCGTCTATGCCGATAGCCTCACTGCCCTGGGCAACGCGCACTACCGCTACACCGATACGCCCGCGCATCCGCATCGCGTGGAGGACTTCCGCCGTTCCATCGCAACGGTGGCGGCGTTGCCTTGCGACATCCTGCTTACGCCGCATCCCGATGCCAGCGACTTTTGGGATAAGGTGAAACAGCGTCAGGCCGGTGTGCGGCCCGACCCGTTGGTGGACCATGCCGCGTGCAGGGCGTATGCGGCGGATGCGCAAAAAGGTCTCGATGCGCGTCTTGTGAAGGAGCGCGTGTCACCGCCATGACGGCTTTAGCCGAAGATCGCGGCGTGCTCGATGAACCATAGCCCCGCAAACAGCTTCGGATCGATCGAGTAGCCCTCCGCCGCGCGCGCAAGCAGCCACGCACCGGCTTGCGTGCGCGGTACTTCGTGCACCACGATGTTCTCGCTTTCATCGCCGCCGCCGTCGCCGATCTTTTCCAGGTCATGGGCGCGCACGAAAGCAATGATTTCGCTGCTCATGCCCGATGACGAGGGTCCTTCGTGCACAAAGCTCACGCGTGCGCAGCGATAACCGGTTTCTTCTTCCAGTTCGCGTTGCGCGGCCAGCAAGGCGCTTTCGTCCTGGCTGCCGGCAAGATCGCCGACGAGGCCGGCCGGCATTTCGATGGTGAATTGCTGTACTGCGACGCGGTATTGCTCCACGAACAGAATCTTGTCCTCGGGCGTTACCGCCAGAATGATCACCGCACCGCCCGGGTTGTTGCGCTCGGCATATTCCCAGCGGCCGCGGCGGCGCAGCGAAAGCCAGCGTCCTTCGTGCAGCGTTTGCGGGGGCGATTGGGCGTCTGCGGGGATGCGGTCCGTATGCGTCATGTTCCGATAGCCTGTGGATAAAGAGGGTGGTGATCGATGAACGCCATGGTCGCTAAGCGTCGTTGAGCGTGCGCAGGCGGCTGCGCGTAAGCGGCCCGAAACGAAGCTGCTCGCACAGCGCTTCGAGTTCGGTGCCGCCGCGCTGGCGTTGCAGGGCGTCGGCGGTGTCGCTGACCGGAGCGTCCAGCGCGATGCGGGTGAGCCGTCGATACAATCGCGCCGACTCGCCATGCTCTTTAAGTTTTGCCGCGCAGCTGGCCGCGCCGCGCAGGCGCAGGAACGGCACTTCGTCGATGCGTCCGAGCAATTCGTCCAGGCTGCCGAAATGCGCCAGCAGCGCCGCGGCGGTCTTGGCGCCGACGCCCGGCACGCCGGGAATGTTGTCCACCGCATCGCCGCATAGCGCGAGAAAATCGGCAACCTGTTCCGGATGCACGCCGAGCCGTTCGAATACCCCGGCCGGACCCCAACGCAGATTGCGTGCGAAGTCCCATTGTTCGTCGTGTTCGCCCAGCAGCTGGCCGAAATCCTTGTCGGCCGACACGATCACGCTACGAAAGCCGCGACCGCGCAAATGCCACAGCGTACTGCCGATCAAATCGTCCGCCTCATAGCTGTGATCGATCATCACGCGCACGCCAAGTGCCTGGGTGACGGCGCGGCATAACACAAACTGCCGCTCCAGATCCGGGGGCGGCAGCTCGCGATTGGCCTTGTACGCAGGATAGATCGCGTTGCGGAACGAGGTGGTGAGCGAGGCATCGAAAGCCACCGCCAGATGCGTGGGGCGTTCGCGCTCCAGCAACTCGCACAGGAAGCGTGTGTAGCCGTGCACCGCATTGACCGGGTGGCCGTCGGCATCGTGGAATTGGTCAGGCATCGAATGCCAGGCGCGAAAAACGTACAAGCTGCCGTCGATCAGGTGCGCGGTGGGTCGGCCGGTGGTTTTCACGAACTCATGCCTTCCACGACGACAACAGATCCTTGAGCGCCGGGCGGTCGCGATCGGGAATCTCCGTCTGCGGCGTGCCCAGGTGCACGAAGCCGATGACGCATTCGTTGGCGGTAAGTTTCAGCAGCGCGGCCACGTCCTCGTCGTAGGCCGCCCAGCCGGTGAGCCACTGCGCGCCGAACCCCAGCGCGTACGCGCCGAGCAGAATGTTGTAGGCGACGTTGCCGGCGCACAGTTTCTGTTCGATGTGGGGAATGCCGGCATCGTCGTTGAGCCGCGCGACCACCACCATCACCAGCGGTGCGAAGGTGTAGCGCAGACGTTCCTTCTCGCGCTTGGATTCGGGCAGGTCCGGATCGCGGCGGATGGCGCGCTCGGCGAGCTGCGCGCCAAACTTCAGTTTGTCCTCGCCGCGCAGCTCGATCAGCCGGAACGGTACCAGCTTGCCGTGGTCGGGCACGCGGATGGCCGCTTCCAGCAAGGCGTGCAGGGTGGCCGTGTCGGGAGCGGGTTCGCCGAGCTGGCGCGAAGGCGCGGAATGGCGTTGTTGCAACAGGGAAAGCGCGTCGGACATGGCGGGGAGGGTAGGGGAAAGCGCCTATCCTACAACCGGCCGTGCTGCCTGCACGCCTGGCCGCCAGAGCCGCGCGCGGCGCTGGCCTCAGCGCGCGTGCGCCAGCCGGAAGCTATCGGGCAGCAACGCATCGACCGTGGTCAAGCGTGTGTCGCCGGCAAGATTGGCCAGCAACACCGGCATCGACGGAGCGCAAAGTTCCCACAACACCTGGCGGCAGGCGCCGCACGGCGAGACCGGTTCCGGCGTATCGGCGATGATGGCGATCGCGCTGAAATCGCCGGGCTGGCATCCGGCGGCGATGGCGCCGAAAAGTGCCGTGCGCTCCGCGCAATTGCACAGGCCGTACGCGGCGTTTTCCACGTTGCAGCCGGAGAACTGGCGCCCGTCGCGCGTTTCCAGCGCCGCGCCGACCTGGAAGCGGGAATAGGGCGCGTAGGCGCGTTCGCGCGCGGCGCGGGCCAGGTTCAACAGGGTGGCGCTAACGGCTTGTTCGCTCATCGGGGGCTCCGTCGCTGTCCCCGGGTGGGCCGGTCAGTTTAGGGCCTGTTTACCCTATGGGCGTAGCCCGTGTTGCGTTTGAGTGGCTGCCAGGTGGCCATTCAAACGCAACACGGGCTACGCCCATAGGGTAAGCGAGCCCTGACGGGGTTCGCCCGGCCGGACGCATCGGCTAGGATTCGACAACTGCTCCGCTGGGGATGGCCGATGTCGATCACGGTGTCTGCGTTGCGTGAAACCGTCGCCGGAGAACGGCGCGTGGCGATCACGCCCGAAGTGGCAAAGAAGCTGCGCGGCATAGGCGCGCGCGTGCTGCTTGAGCACGGCGCGGGTGCGAGCGCCGGATTCCCCGATGCCAGTTACGCCGATGCGCAGTTTGCCGATGCGGCCCAGGTGATCGCCCAGGCCGACCTGCTGGCCTGCGTGGTGCCGCCCCAGGATGCCGTGCTCGCCGGCCTGCGCGAAGGAGCCATGGTGGTCGGCCAACTGCGTCCGCATGGCGCGGCCGAGCGCATCGCGCTACTGGCACAACGCAAGTTGACTTCTTTTTCGTTGGAATTGCTTCCGCGCACGACACGCGCGCAAGCGATGGACGTGCTCAGTTCGCAGGCGGCGGTGGCCGGCTATCGCGCGATGTTGATCGCGGCGGAGAACGCGCCGAAGTTTTTCCCGATGTTGACCACCGCGGCCGGCACCATCCGACCCTCGCGCGTGCTGGTGATCGGTGCGGGCGTGGCGGGTCTGCAGGCGATCGCCACCGCGCGGCGCCTGGGCGCGCAGATCGAGGGCTACGACGTGCGTCCGGAGACGCGTGAGCAGGTCGAATCGCTCGGCGCGAAATTTCTCGAACTGGGCGTCAGTGCCGCCGGCAGCGGCGGTTACGCGCGCGAACTCACCGCCGAAGAACGCGCCGCGCAGCAGCAAGCGCTGGCCGATCACCTGAAGGCGTTCGATGTGGTCGTCAGCACCGCCGCGGTGCCGGGCCGTCCTGCGCCCAAAATCATCAGCGCCGCGATGGTGGAGGGTATGAAACCCGGCGCCCTGGTCGTGGACTTGGCCGCCGAAAGCGGCGGCAATTGCCAGCTGACGCGCCCGGGCGAACGCGTGCAGCATGGCGAGGTAACGATTCTGGGCCCGCTGAACCTGGCCGCGGGCGCGCCGCTGCATGCATCGGAAATGTATGCGCGCAACATCTACAACTTCGCCCAACTGCTGATACGCGAGGGCGCGTTGCAGCCGGACTTCAACGACGAACTGGTCGCGAAAAGTTGCCTGACCCGCCAGGGCGAGGTGGTATTGCAGGGTTGAATGTTCGCTGTTAAGTGTTCACACCCGCCGCGCGCGCAGGGCGCGGCGACGCTTTTCCCATCGGCCGGTACGCATTGACCGGGAAGCCGAACCTCGCCGGGCGATCAGCGCCCGGGCATGCCGAAGGCGTGCTTGGCGGGCAAGGTGGAATTGGGCCCCATGTGTTGCAGCCAGCGCTGCCGTTCCTCGGGGCTTTGCTGCTGCCACTGGCGGCGTAGCGCTTCGCGCTGCGCGGGCGGCAGTTGCTGGAAGCGCTGGAAGGCATCGTGCAACTGCTGCTGTTTGGCCGGCGGCAGTGTTTCGTAGAGGTGCTGGTTACGCCGTGCCTGCTGGCGTTGTTCGGGCGTCATTTGCTGCCAGCGTTCGAGGTTGGCCTTGATTTCCTGCTGGCGTTCCGGGGGCAGCCTGCTCCAGTCCTGGGCGCGTTCAAGCATGTGCTCCTGCCGCTTGGGCGGGAGTGTGTCCCACTGGCCTTGCAGCGGGCTAAGCATGTTCTGCTGGGCGGGCGAGAGGCTGTTCCACGGGTGCGGGACGGGCGAATTCTGCGCGTACAGCGGCGCCCCGGCCAGCAGGCCGATCAGCAGGGCGGTTAGCAGGGGCAGGCGAAGTGGTCGTGGCAGCATGGATCAGTTTTTGCGCTGCTGGCCGTTGTTTTGATTGGCGGCCAGCCAGCTGTAGAAATCGAGGTTCTGGTAAAGGCCAGGATCGCCGTTCTCAGCACCCGGTGGAAGTTCGTTGTCGGTCTCGGCGGCCGTGGCCATGGCGGGCGTGGCGCCATTGGCCGGCGGCTTGGGCGTCGGCTGCCAGATCATCAGTGCGGCCAGGGCCATGGCGGCCAGTGCGCCGACCGGTAGCAGCACGCGTGCACGGTGGTGCGTCGCAGCGTGCCCGGTGGCAGCCTGCAAGGCGGTGCGGCGTGCGGCGCGCAGGCGTCCGGCGGTGGCCGGATCCAGGTGCTGGACCGCTTCGTGGTATAGCGCGCGGGCGCGCTTTTCCAATGATTTGTCGGACGAGTTCATCGCCACTCCTCCAGTTCTTCGCGCAGATGCTGCATCGCACGCGAAAGATGTGTTTTTACGCTGCCCTCCGAGCAGCCCATCGCCTGGGCGGTTTCCGCCACATCCAGGCCTTCCAGCACCCGCAGCATGAACGCTTCGCGCTGCCGCCGCGGAAGCTGCTTCACGGCGGCGGCCATGTCCGCGTAGGAACGTTCGCCGTGCAGCTTTTCCAGCGGGTCCGGCCCGGTATCGGCCGGTTCCCACGCGGGCAGTTCGTCGCCCTCGTCGTCGTGGCCGCCGCCCAGCCAGCCGACCACGATGGAGCGCACCTTGCGCCGGCGCTGCAAATCCACGATGCGGCGGCGCAGGATGCCCCAGAACAGGGGCGTCCATTCCTGGGCGGGTTTGTCCCGGTAATGCTTGACCAGGCGCAGCATGGCGTCCTGCACCGCGTCCAGGGCGTCTTCGCGGTTGCCCAGGTGCATTTCGGCCATGCGGAAGGCGCGGCGCTCCATGCTTGCCAGAAACCCATCCAGCGTTGCCGGAACGGCCCTGCCTTCCTGGCTGAGCAGTTCTGCCTCGAATACCGCCGAGACGCCGCTCATGGCGCCGTTTTCCGCATCGTCAGGGCGAGCATCCCGGGGCTCCATCTGTTCGACTCTCGCCATTAACGCACCGGGCTCGCGCGGGTTGACCCACGCCCGTATGATGAGGCGGACCTAGCAGATTGGCAGGGGAAACACATGCTCGACGGGTTCCTGGCGCTTTATGTGTTTATGCTGGCCGCATTCACGGGATACGAGATCATTGCGCGGGTGCCCGTCATCTTGCACACGCCGCTGATGTCCGGCTCGAACTTCATCCACGGCATTGTGCTGGTTGGAGCCATGATTGCGCTAGGTCATGCGCACACCCCGTTCGAGATGGCCATCGGGTTCATCGGCGTCCTGCTGGGCGCCGGCAATGCCGCCGGCGGGTATGTGGTTACCGAGCGCATGCTGGAAATGTTCAAGTCCAGCAAGCCCGGCAAGGGCAACGGGGAGACCAAGTGATGGCGTGGGCCCCGACCTTGATCGACGCTTCGTATTTTCTTGCGGCCCTGTTGTTCATCCTGGGGCTCAAGCGCATGAGTTCGCCGCGCACGGCGCGCGGCGGCATCGTCTGGGCCGGATTCGGCATGCTGTTGGCGGTGCTGGCCACCCTGTTGCTGCCGGATATCGCGAACCGCGGGCTGATCATTGTCGCGGTGTTGGTCGGCGTGGCCGCGGCGTGGTGGTCCGGGCGCCGGGTGGCGATGACCGCCATGCCGCAAATGGTGGCGCTTTACAACGGCATGGGCGGCGGCGCGGCCGCGGCGATTGGCGCGGGCGAACTGGTCGCGCATGCAAGCGATTACGTGGCCGCCGCGCCGGACACCTCGCCCTTGTTGCCGGAAAGCTGGTCGGCCCTGCACGGGGCGATTGCCGTGACGCAGCTGTCGCCGGTGGCGCTGGCGCTGGGTGTGCTGGGTGCGTTGATCGGATCGGTGAGTTTTTCCGGCTCGCTGATCGCGTTCGCCAAACTGCAGGGCTGGCTGGACCGCCGCTTCGTTTTCCCCGGTCAACGCGTGTTTAACCTGCTGGTGCTGGCCGGCGCCGTGCTGATCGGCGTGATGCTGGCGCTGGGGCATGTGTATGTTGCATGGGTCGGCGCGTTCTTCGTGCTGGCTTTGTTGTTTGGCGTCATGATGACCTTGCCCATCGGCGGCGCAGACATGCCGGTGGTGATTTCGCTCTACAACGCCTTCACCGGCCTGGCCGTGGCGTTCGAGGGCTACGTGCTGCACAACGAGGCGATGATCATCGCGGGCATGGTGGTCGGCGCGGCCGGTACCTTGCTTACGCAATTGATGGCCAAGGCGATGAACCGTTCGCTGGGCAATGTGCTTTTCGGCAGCTTCGGTGCGGCGGCGGGTGTGTCGGCGCAGGAGATCGGCGGTAGTCAAAAACCGATCGAACCCGCCGATGCGGCGGTGATGATGGCTTATGCCGAGCGCGTGGTGATTGTGCCCGGCTACGGCATGGCCGTGGCGCAGGCGCAGCACAAGGTATGGGAATTTGCGCAGCTGTTGATCGCGCGCGGGGTGAAAGTGAAGTTCGCCATCCACCCGGTGGCCGGGCGCATGCCGGGGCACATGAACGTGCTGCTGGCCGAAGCGGGCGTGCCCTACGACCTGATCGCGGACATGGAAGACATCAATCCGGAATTTCCGGCGACCGACGTGGCGCTGGTGATCGGCGCCAACGACGTGGTCAATCCGCTGGCCAAGACCGATCCTTCCTCGCCGATCTACGGTATGCCGATTCTCGACGTGGCCGACGCCCGGCAGGTGATCGTGGTCAAGCGCGGCAAGGGCACGGGGTTTGCAGGCATCGAGAACGCGCTGTTCTATGCCGACAACGCGCGCATGCTCTATGGCGATGGCCAGGCGGCGGCAGGACAGTTGGTGTCCGAGCTGAAAACGCTCGACACCTGATTCGTCAGCGCTTGCGCGTGGCCGGGCGCAGGCTGACTAAGGTCGCGACCGCCAGGCCCGCCACGTCCCAGAAGATATCGGCCTGCGTGGATTTCATGCGGGCCAGTTCCAGCAGCATCGAATAACCGGCCGTGCGCATGGTTTCGGCCAAGCCCAGGCCCATCATCGCCGCGATCTGTGCGGCCACGGTGAGCACGCGCACGTATACGCATGCCAGCGCGGTGGCCAGCCAGGCGAGCAGCAACACATTCCACTTGCGGCCATGCACCCAGCGGCCGATCGCCAGGGCAAGTATCCATCCGGCCAGCAGCGCCAGTTCCGGCAGAGGGCGGCGCAGCATGACCATGGGCACCAGCCACAGGGCGCCGGCGGCCAGTCCCAGCATCAGCGCGCAAATCAGCGCGAAGATTTCTCCCAGCACACGCTGCAGCATCATGGCTGGCCGAAAGGGGTGATGGGGGGCACGGTTACGCTCCGGTCCTGCTGGCAAAGCGCGCATCTTAGCGTGAGACGCCGGGATTTCTCCCCCTGGCCGCCCTTGAGATCGGCCGGCTTCAACCTGATCTGGAGGACAAGGCCCACGGGCGGCCGGCATAATAGCGGACCGGCATCTGGCCGGATGGCCCACCACGATCCCTTGAGATGGCATGAGCGGTTTCAGTCTTAGCAGCGAACCCTTCACCCTGGAGCGAGACTGCAACGCGGTCATGGTGCCCCAGGGCGAAAGCGTGACTTTGCCGGCCGGCCAGGTCGGCTATATCACACAGGCGCTCGGCGGAAGTTTCACGGTTTACGTGGAAGGCAATCTGTTCCGTATCGCCGGCAACGACGCCGACGCGCTGGGCAAGGAGCCGCCGCCCCCGCTCGAGCTGGCTGAGGACGCCAGCGATGCCGATGTCGAAAAACTGGTGTGGCAGCAGCTGCGCACGGTGTTCGATCCGGAAATTCCGATCAACGTAGTCGAACTGGGATTGGTCTACGACGTGAGTCTGGAGTCCACCGCGCCCGACCAGCGCAAGGTCTACGTAAAGATGACACTGACCGCCCCAGGCTGTGGCATGGGCGACGTATTGATCGACGATGCGCGCACCAAGCTGGAACTTATTCCCACCGTGGCCGAAGCGGATGTGGACTTGGTGTTCGATCCGCCGTGGAATCATTCGATGATGTCGGAAGCGGCCAAGCTCGAAACCGGCATGCTTTAAGCGCTCCGAAGGGGCCGCTGCACCCTTGCGTGGATCGAGGCGAGCCGGTTGGCGCGGCTCGTGCCGCTGCGGGCATCGAGGCGCCGTTAATTTCCGCTGGCGTGCAGTGCGAATATTCGAACGATGTTCGTGTGACGATCGAAGTTCAGCGAAAAGTTCGGTGACCGGTGCGTGGAATAGATCGGCGCACGCTTAAGGTGCGCCGACAATTTCCTCGAAGCGATTGGCGTCGCGATTCTTGCGCACCTTGGCCGGGTCCCACACGCGACCGTTCATGGTGATGTAGACGCCATCGGGCAAGGTTTGTACGGCGGCGACCGCGCACCCGATGTTGAACACCGCATCCGAGCCCTGGAAGCGCGCAGGATTAAGCGCGCCGGTGAGCACGATCACCTTGCCCTTGATCGTGGCCAGCTCCCGGGCGGTTTCCACCATGGTGTCGGTGCCGTGCGTCACCAGCACGTGGCGATGCGGTTGCGCCTCGATGGCCGAGCGGATCAGCGCGCGGTCCTCGGCGTTGATGTGCAGGCTGTCCTTGCGCAGGATCGGGATCACGTCGAATTGGAATGCCACGCCGAGCTGGCCGAGGATGTCCCCGATCTGCGGCGCGCCGATCTTGTAGTCGGACTTGTCGTCGAAGTAGATCTTGTCGATGGTGCCGCCGGTGGTGACGATGGTCAGATGCTGCATGGTGGTCGGGGTGCCATGGGAGTGAGCGGGCATTTTAACCGCAGAGCGCTCCGGCGCGGCCCTTCATTCAAGCAGCAGCCGCGTGTCCTCGCCATGGATGTCGGACAGGCGCAACAGACCGTGGCCAAGAAAGCGCCGCAGGGCGGCGGCGGGGCGTTCGTCGCCGCGCGAGGACGACCAGGCCGCCTGGCGCGCCAGCAAGGCGGCCGCCGCGCAGCGCACCAGTGTGGTGGCGATGCCGCGGGCGCCGGCCTCCAGTGCGTTGCGTTCCGTTTTCTGCGGGTCCATGTGCGTGGCCGCCGCGTCGAGGGCGGCGTGGATCGCGAACGAAGCCTGGGCGTTGTGGGCTTCGCCTAGCCAGCCGGCGATCACCTTGCGTAGCGCGGCCAAGCTGTTGTTGCCGGCCAAGGCGCGCAGGCTGTCCAGCGAAAGGACGTTGGTGGTGCCCTCCCAGATCGCGTACACCTGGGCATCGCGCAGCAGCTGCGGCAGGCCGGTGTCCTCGATGTAGCCGGCGCCGCCGAAGCATTCCAGCGCTTCGGAGCACAGGCTCACCGCCATTTTGCCGGTCCACAGTTTGGCCAGCGGCGTAAGCAGGCGTAGCGAGGCGGTTTCCTGCAGCGTGGCCACCTTTTGTTCCACGCGCCCGAGCAGGTAGGCCACTTCGAAAGCCAGGGCAAACGCGCCTTCGAATTCGGCCTGCATGTCGGCCAGTGTCTGCGCGTGCAGCGGCTGTTCGATCAGGCGACGGCCAAAGGCTTGCCGCCGCGCGGCATAGTCGCGTGCCAGCGCGATCGCGCGGGCCATGCTGGCCACGGCGCAGATCGCATTCCAGGTGCGGGTGACGTTGAGCATCGGGGCCACTTGCCGCACGCCGTGCGCGAGTTCGCCAAGCGGCCATGCCGGCAGGCCATCGAGATGGATCTCGGCGGTGGGCAGTTCGTGCGTGCCGAGTTTGTCTTTCAGGCGATCGATGATCAGCTCGGGCTTGCGCTCGGCGCCGTTCATCGTCTCCACGTAGAACAGCGCCAGCGCCGCGGTGCCGCTGCCGGCGCCCTCGGGACGGGCCAGCGCCAGCGCCGCCTCGCCGACCACGGCCGAACTGAACCACTTGCGGCCGTACAGGCGCCATTGGCCGGCGGCATCCTGTGCGGCCACGGTTTCGGTGTTGCCCACATCCGAGCCGCCCGCGTTCTCGGTCATCCATTGGCCCGAAAGCCAGAATTGGCTGGCATCGCGACTGAGCAAATGCGGCAGCGCGCGTTCGATCAGCGCTTTGTTGCCCGATGTTTTCAGCGCCGTCGCCGCGCCATCGGTCATTGCCAGGGGACAGGTATAGAACTCGCTGGCGATGTGATAGACGTAGACACGCGCAAATTCCTCCAGGCGCGCATGCTCGTGCTGCTCGTGGCCGGCGGCGAGAATGGCGTGGCGTGTCGTCAGCTGCGGGCCTTCGGTCCACGCGCGGGTCAGTTCGATGCGATCGACGCGGCGTCCCCAGGCATCCCATTGCGTCAGCACCGGTTTCTGGCGCGCGCTGCGGGCGCTGCGTTCGAACGCCATTTGCGCGTAATCGCCCAGCGCATCGAGATCGGCATCCAGCGCGGCCCGGCGCTTGGATGGAAAGATTCTGTCGAGCAACGCCGTCAACAGCCGGTCGTTGCGATGCGGATGAGCCAGTTGCGGAGCGTCTTGCAGAAATCCCATAGGGCACCTCGCCAAGCCTCTTGGCGAGTATAGGCACAGGCGTGTCCAGTGCGGATAACGGCGGCGATCCGCTAGCATGGGCGATCCGATGTAGGAGACAGGATGATGCGGTTTTCCCAGGCCCTGGATAGCGTTCGCCGCGATGGCGATACATGGATCGCCTCGGTCGGCGAGGACTGGCTGCAAGGCCGCAGTGCATTCGGCGGCATCCAGGCGGCGCTGGCGCTGCGGGCGATGCGCGATCTGGTGCCGGCCGGTACGCCGCTGCGCAGCCTGCAGGTTGCCTTCCTCGCGCCGGTGCCGGCGGGCGATGTGCGGATCGCGGCGAGTGTCTTGCGCCAGGGTAAAAACGTCAGCCAAGTGGAAGCCAGGCTGATCGACGGCGACGAAACGGTTTGCGTGGTGATCGGCGTGTTCGGCACGCCGCGCGCTTCCAAGCTGCATCTGCTGCCTGCGCAACCGGCGGTGCAGGCGATGCCCACGCCGCACGTGCTGCGTTACGTGCCGGGGCTGTTGCCGGAGTTCACCCAGCATTTTCACGCGCGTTGGCTTCAGGGCGATGTGCCGTTCTCCGGCAGCACCCAGACCGAACAAGTCGTCGATATCTCACTCAAGGACGATGGGGTTGCGGACGAAACGCACGTGGTCGCGTTCGCCGACTTTATTCCGCCGGTGGCACTGTCCATGCTCGATCAACCGGCGCCAGGCAGTTCCCTGACCTGGATGCTGGAGCTGTTGGCCGACCCGCGCGGATGGCCGTTGAATGGCTGGCGTATCGACGCGCAACTGCAGGCGGCGCAGGATGGCTACACCAGCCAGCAGGTGATGCTGTGGGGGCCCGGCGGCGAACCTGCCGCATTGAGCCGCCAGAGCATGGTGGTGTTCGGTTAGCCGGCGCCCGTGGCCGATTTGCGTTTCACGCCCGCGCCGAGCGTGCCGATCAGCAGCAGCGTTAGAAACACTTCAAGCAGCGCCAGCCAGCGCTCCTGTGCCGAGCTCCAGCTTTCGGCAACGCCATGGCAAAAATAAAACAAACTTAAGATACCCACCCAAAGCAGCGCGCGACGCATGTTGCGCAGCGCGAGCAAGGGCAGCAGCAGGGGCATCACTGCGATGGCGAGCGCCGCGGCCATGGGTATGTGTTGTGGCGGAAACATCCAGGCATACCACACGCATTGCAGCGCGATCAGCGCCATCCACGTGAACAGGCCGATGCGATCGACTGCCGCAAGCGGCGCGCGCATCATGGCGCCGCCAGCTTGCGCGCGGCGTCGGCAAGGCGCCTGCCCAGTGCGCGGGCCAGCTCGCGTTCGTGTTCGGTGATGGCGTTGTCGCCCTTGGGGCCGGCGACATGGCTGGCGCCATAGGGCGTGCCGCCGCTCAGCGTGCTGGTGAGGGCAGGCTCGGTATAGGGAAGGCCCAGCAGCAACATGCCGTGGTGGAGCAGCGGCAGCGCCATGCTCAGCAAGGTCGACTCCTGCCCGCCATGCATGGTGCTGGTGGCGGTGAACACGGCCGCGGGTTTGCCCGCCAGCGTGCCGCTCGCCCATTCGGCGCCGGTGCCGTCGAGGAAGTGCTTCAACGGCGCGGCCATGTTGCCGAAGCGGGTGGGACTGCCCAGCGCCAGGCCCGAACATTCGTGCAGGTCCTGGCGGGTGACGTACGGCGCACCCTCCTCAGGCTCGGGCGGTTGGGCCTGTTCGGTGACAGGCGCCACCGGGGGCACCTGGCGCAGGCGCGCACGTGCGCCGGGTACTTCCTCCACGCCCCGCGCAATCAGGCGGGCCAGTTGGGCGGTGTGGCCGTTGCGGCTGTAGTACAGCACCAGGATGTCATTCATGCGTTTGGGCGGTTAAGACTGGATGGGTTAGTGTACGTGCGACACCAGGGATGTTGATATGAACCTGCGCTTCAACCGGGATCGCACCCTCACCTTCGGCCATTTTCTCTGGCAGCGCTTTCTCAACGACAAGTGCTTCGAGACGGCCGGCGCGTTGTCCTACACCACGCTGGTGTCGCTGGTGCCGCTCACCGTGGCCGTGTTGGCGATGTTCGCGGCCTTCCCGATGTTCGAGGAGGCGCGCGATACGCTGATCAATTTCGTCTTCAGCAACTTTGTGCCGGCCGCGGGCGAAACAGTACAGAAAGCGCTGCTGGATTTCGCCTCCAACGCGCGCAAGCTCACCGGCATCAGCATCCTGGTGATGCTGTTCAGTGCCGTGTCGATGATGAACAGCATCGAGGATCGGCTCAACCGCATCTGGCAGGTGCGCAACCACCGGCCATGGGGGCCGCGCCTGTTGCTGTATTGGGCGGCGCTGACCCTGGGGCCGATCCTGGTGGTCGGCGGCATCGCCGTGACCTCCTACGTGGCCGCGGTGCCGATGCTCCGCGATGCGCGCGATCAACTGGGCATCGGGCAGCAATTGCTCAAGGCGCTGCCGTTCGTGGTGACCTACCTGACGTTGTGGCTGCTCTACACCACCGTGCCCAATCGCCGCGTCAACAAGCGCGACACGGCGATCGGCGCCTTGCTGGGGGCAATCTTGTTCGAACTGGCACGCTGGATGTTCACGCATTATGTCCAGCATGCGCAGAACTACCAGCAGATCTACGGCGCGCTGGCGATCGTTCCGCTGCTGCTGTTGTGGATCTACCTGTCGTGGGTGATCGTGATTCTCTGCGCGTCGGTGGCTGCCTCGGTGTCGGCATTCGAATATCAGGCGCCTTGCGATGTGCTGCCGGAGGGTTCGGAATTTCTTGCCCTGCTGGTGGTGTTGCGCCACTTCGTCGACGCGCAGCGCAACGGAGTAGCGCTGGATCCCGCTACCGTGCGGATGGCCGAACCGTGCCTGCGCAGCGAATCGATCGCAGCTTATTTCGAAGCGCTCGCGCGCGCCGATTTGATTCACCGCCGCGAATCAGGAGGCTGGATGCTGGCGCGTAGCCTGGACAGCACCGATTTGCTGCGTGTGTACTCGCGCAGTGGATACCCGCTGCCGCTCAACCCGGTGCAACAGGCCGCGGCGTCGCGCATCGAGTTGCCGCCGGAGCTTCTTTCGGTGCTCGACGAGCTGGCCCGTTCCATCGATACGACCTTGGGCACGCGGCTGGACAAGGTTTATCCTGTACGGACCCCGCCCATTGTCCCGTCCCCGGAATCCGAATGATGAAGTTGCCGCGTTTATCCATGCTCCTGGCGCTGCTGGCCGCTTGCGCGCTGTCCGCGCCGGCCTGGGCCGCCATGCCCGCACAGCCCACGTTGAAAGTCACCACGCTCGACGGCAAGCCCTATGATCTGGCAGCGCAGCGCGGGCATTGGGTGATCGTCAACTTCTGGGCGACCTGGTGCGGGCCCTGCATCAAGGAAATTCCCGGCATCGCCCATTTCGTTGCCACGCATCCGAATGTGCGCGCGATCGGCATTGCCTATGAAGACACCGAGCCGTCGGACATTCGCGCGTTTCTGGCCAAGCACCCGGTCACTTATCCCATCGCGCAAGTCACCATGGACAAGCCGTTGAAGGATTTCGACGAACCGCTCGGCTTGCCGACCACCTGGCTGATCGGCCCGGACGGCAAGGTCGCCAAACATTTCACGGGCCCGATCACGGCCACCGATCTGGCCGCCGCGATCGGGCATTAAGCGCATGAACGGCGCGCGTTTCCATGTGAGTGGCCGCGTGCAGGGCGTGTTTTTTCGCGCAAGCACGCGCCGGGAAGCGTTGCGGCTCGGCCTGCGCGGCTATGCGCGAAACCTCGCCGATGGCGGGGTCGAAGTTATCGCTTGCGGTACGCCGGAGGCACTGGGCGAGCTGGAGCAATGGCTGTGGCAGGGACCACCCGCGGCGCGGGTGGAGAAGGTTGTGCGCGGCGACTACACCGACACGGTGGCCGACGGATTCGACGTTTCCTGAGCGAAGCTGCCCGTTAAATCACGCGTGTTGGCGCTGCGCGCCGTCAACGATTCAAGCCGGCTAGTTCCCGCTGCAGCATTTCCATGCGTTGGGCGCAGTGCTGCGCCGGCTTGCTTATGGGCATGCCGCTGCGAAACGCTATAAATCGACGTCCGTCGGTGGGCGGCCGATGCGATGGCGGGCGCTGATCGCGCGCACCGCGCGGCGAAAGTCGCGCGCGAAGCCTTGCATGTCAAACAGCGCGTTGTGCGTGCGCTGCTGGGTGATGTGGTGGCGCAGTGTCGCCAGGGCGTGGGTGTCGTTGCCCAGTGCGGTGGCCATGCCGATAAAGGATACGTTGTCGCCCGTGATGAGCTCGGGCAGGCCCAGTTGCTGCAGCATGCTGGTGACGGTGCGTCCGGCGAAGGTGTCGCCGGTGCGCGTCAGCACCGGACAGCCGGCCCAGATCGCATCGGCGGCGGCCGCGCGCGCGTTGATCGGAAGCGCGTCCAGGTACAAATCCACGTGCGCATAGCGGGCAAGGTAATCGGCGTAGGGCATGTGCGGCATGAACACCATGCGCTCGGGGGCAACCTCGAGCGCGCCGGCGGCGGCACGCAGGCGCTCGTTGGTATCGGCCGGCCCGCTCAGCAGCCACAGCACGCTGCGCGGCACCTGCTTGAGAATCAGCATGCAGCGTGCGAACACCGCCGGATTGATGGCGTAGGTCTCCTGGAAACAGGCGAACACCACGCCTTGCGCCGGCAGGCCGCAGGTGTCTCGCGGGGGCGGTTTGCCGATGTGGCGGGTTGGATCGTTCGGTTGCGGGCAGCGCGGCAGGCGAATCACTTTTTCGCTCACGTGCTCGCGCAGTGCGGGCGGCAGCGTGGCGGCGTCGGACAGCACGTAGTCCATCCACGGTGCGCCGGAACTGCCCGCGAAACCCAGCCAGCTCACTTGCACGGGTGCGGCGCGCAGCGACATCAACTGGGCATTGCCGCGTCCGCGATAGCCACCGAGATCGAAAAGAATCTCGATGGCGGTGCCGTGAATGAGGCTGGCGATCTGCGCATGCGTCAGCGCCGAGACATCATGCAGCGTTGCGGCGGCGCCAAGGCGGCGCCGCACTTCGCCGCCGTCGTCGGGCGTCAGCGCGAACAGATGGACGTCCAGATCGCTGTCGGCCAGCGCCTCGATCAAGGCGACCACGTGTTGGCCGACGGCCATCTCGTGGAAGCCTTCGGAAAGCATGCCCACGCGGATCGGGGCATCAGGAAGCGGCATGGCATGACGTAAATTCAGGTGCTGGCGCAACGCGCCGGTTTGCCGCTCGACTTGTGCGGCGAAGGTACGTGCGCAGCGCAGTTGCAGTGCGGCGTCGGCATCTTCGGCGAGGAAGGCGAAAGGATGCGGGCCCGGCTCGTCCCGCATCACGGCATGGGCAACCTGCTCGCTCAGCGCGTCGATTCCATGCCAGCGGCACAGCCTGCGGCGCACGAACAGCAACTGGCTCGCCACGGCGGCCGAATCGGGCGCGCGCGCCAGCGCTTGGGTGAATGCGTGGTCGGTGCCCGGCAGATCGCCCGCTTCGTCCAGCATCAGCGCCGCCTGGTACATGTGTTGCGCGTTGGCGGGTGCCAGCTTGCCTGCCTGCAGCAGGGAGGCCGCCGCTTCCTGTGGGCGGCGCTGCATGTGCACGACGTGGGCGAGCATGGCGTGCGCGACATCGGAGGACGGTTCGCGCTGCAAGGCTTCGCGCACCTGCGCTTCGGCTTGCGGCAAGCGGCCCAGCGCCACTTCGGCGGCAGCCAGGTTGAGCCGGATGGTGGCCTGTTGCGGCAGGTTTTTCACGACTAGGGCGAACGCATCGCGCGCCTGTGCGTGCTGGCCGGCGGCCATGTAGGCCAGGCCCAGGTTGTGCAGCACGGCGGGGTGCTGCGGCGCCTGGGCCCGTGCCTTTTGCAGGCGCTCGATGGCTGCCTGAAGCCGGCCTTCGGTCAGCGCCAGGCTGGCCAGTTGGCATTGCAGATCGATATTGCCGGGCGCCAGTTCCGCGGCGCGGCTCAAGGCGATCTGCGCTTCACGGCGGCGATCCAGTTGCAGCAGCGCCATGCCGTGCAGGCGAATCAACTCCGATGCCACCGGGAACACGCGCCGGGCCAGGGTGGCGGCCTGGGCGGCTTCCTCGTAGGCGCCTTGCTGCAGCAGCTCGTTGAGCTTGCGCAGCACGGCGGCGAGATCGGTGGGCTGGGTTTGGTTCATTAGCCACAAACGAGTAGGTGAAAATGGTACGGCACTCGAATGCCTGGCGTCCGCCGCCATCCGATGGCCGGAAGGTGGTGGCGTGAGATGCTTCGAGGATCCCCTTGGCCCTAGCGTACCGCGACTGCGGGGCGCGGTTGTTGCTCAGGTGCTCGCCAGCGATTTCAGCTCGTCGGCCTGGTGTTCGCGGGTCAGTGCGTCGAGCAGTTCGTCCAGGTCGCCCTGCATGATCTCCGGCAAGCGGTGCAGGTCCAGTCCGATGCGGTGGTCGGTGACCAGGTTGTCCTTGTAGCGGTAGGTGCGGATGCGCTGGCTGCGGTCGCCCGTGCCCACTTGCAGGCGCCGCGACTGGGCCTGTTCGGCGGCCTGTTTGGACTGCGCCTCGTCGAGCAGGCGGGCCTTGAGCAGGCTCATGGCACGGGCGCGGTTCTTGTGCTGGCTGCGCTCGTCCTGGCATTCGACCACGATGCCGCTGGGCAGGTGGGTGATGCGGATGGCCGAGTCGGTCTTGTTGACGTGTTGGCCGCCCGCGCCGGAGGAGCGGAAAGTGTCGATCTTGAGGTCCGCCGGGGAGAGCTCGATGTCCTGGATCTGGTCAAGCTCCGGCAGCACCGCCACGGTGGCGGTGGAGGTGTGCACGCGGCCTTGCGACTCGGTCACCGGCACGCGCTTGACGCAATGCACGCCCGATTCGAACTTCAACCGCGAGAACGCGCCCTTGCCCTCGATGAGGGCGACGATTTCCTTGTAGCCGCCGTGTTCGCCTGGGTTTTCGCTCAGCACCTGCACTTGCCAGCGCTGCCGTTCGGCGTAGCGCGCGTACATGCGAAACAGGTCGCCGGCGAAAATCGCCGCTTCGTCGCCGCCAGAGCCGGCGCGCACCTCCAGGAACAGGTTGGCCTCGTCGCGCGGGTCTTTGGGAATCAGCAGCCACTGCAGCTGGCCGTCCAATTCGGTACCGCGCGATTCCAGCCGGGCGATGTCGTCGGCGGCCATGTCGCGCAGCTCCGGATCGTCGAGCATGGCGCGCGCATCGGCCAGCTCGCGCTCCAGCCGCGCCTGTTCGCCCATCGCCAGGGCGACGGGTTCGAGCTGCGCGTATTCGCGCGACAGTTCGCGGAAGCGCTGGGTATCGGCAAGCACGTCGGGCTGGCCTAGCAGCAAGCCGATTTCCTCGTGGCGTTCGGCGATGGCTTGGAGTTTTCTGCGGATGGATGGCGTCATCGACGAGAGCGGCAGGCAAGGGGGTGATCGAGCGGCCCATGATAAAGGGCGATGGACGATTCGGTCCGGCTACTCTTCGTCCGCCTGGGGCTTTTCGTCGAGTCGGTACAGGCGGCCGGCGGCGTGCAGCAGGTCGTGATCGCCGCTCAGCGCCGCCTCGCGCAGGCGTGCGCTGGGATGGTGCAGCAGCTTGTTGGTAAGCGTGTTGGCAAGGAACGCCAGCGCTTCCTCCGGCGATTTGCCCCGCGCGAGCATGGCGCGCGCCTTCTCCAGCACCTGGTCGCGATAGACCTCGGCGTGCTGGCGAAGATCCATGGCCGGATTTTTCACTGTCAGCGCACGTCGCCACGCCATGTAGCGTTCCACTTGCAGATCGATGATCGCATCGGCCTCGCGCGCAGCGTTCTCGCGCGAACGGCGGTTGTCGTCGATCACCTGGCGCAGGTCGTCGATGCCGTAGAGGTAGACGTCGCCCAGTTCGCCGACGGCCGGCTCGATGTCGCGCGGCACGGCGATGTCGACCATGAACATCGGCTTGCGCCGACGCGCCGCGATGGCTTTTTCCACCATGGCGCGGGTGAGCACGGGCTGGCGTGCGGCGGTGGAGGAAATGACGATGTCGGCCTCGGCCAGATGCTGGGGGAGGTCGGACAGGGCAACGGCATAGCCGCCATGGCGGCTGGCCAGTTCCTGTGCATTTTCCAGCGTGCGGTTGGCGACGATCAGGCGGCGGACCTGTTTCTCGGCCAGATGCCTGACCGCCAGTTCGATCGTATCGCCGGCGCCGATCAAGAGCACGCAGGCCTGTCGCAAATCGGTAAAGACGCGCTCGGCCAGGCGCACCGCCGTGAACGCCACCGAGACGGTATGCGCACCGATGCGCGTATCTGTACGCACGCGCTTGGCCACCGCGAAAGTGTGTTGCAGCAGACGGTCCAGCGGTGTTTTCAACGCGTTGGCGTCGCGTGCCTGCTGGTAGGCGTCTTTCACCTGGCCGAGAATCTGCGGTTCGCCCAGCACCATCGAGTCGAGGCCGGTGGCGACTCGAAACATATGCCTCACGGCCGCTTCGTCATCATGGCGGTAGAGGAACTCGTCCAGCTTGCCGGCAGTCAAACGATGATGACGATTGAGCCATTCCTGCGGCACGCCCTCGGCGCCTTCCGTTACGCTGACGTAAAGCTCGGTGCGGTTGCAGGTGGAAAGGATCATCGCTTCGTCGATGCCCGGCTGGTTGGCCAGGTCGCGCAACGCGGCGCCGGTCGCATCCTCATCGAACGCCACCTGTTCGCGCAGCGTAATGGGCGCGGTGAGGTGGTTGAGCCCGAGGGCGATCAGCTTCATGTCGTGATGCAAATAAGAGGCGTCGGGCGTTGGCCGGCGTAGACTACACGAGCCCGGCAGATCTGACCGGAACCGTTGGATGGATGGAGGAATAGTGTGCTGAGCGGGACGGTCAAGTTCAAGCAAGTGCGGCAGTTTGTAGCTGGCGGGTTGGTCGTGCTGAGCGTCGCCGGATGCGCCGTGTTGCCCAACCGGGCAGGTGTCGCATCCAAGGCATCGCCTCAGCCGCTGGCGCGCTTGACCGTGGCCACGCCTGACCTGGACCACGATCTGCTCGCCCAGCTGCTGGCGGGTGAATTGGCGTTGTCCCGGTCCGATCTCAAGGCCGCCTCGCAGGCTTATGGCAGGGCGATGATGCTTTCGTCCGACCCCGATGTGGCCGGCAAGTCGGCCGCGCTGGGGATTGCCATCCACGATCCGGTCGCCGCCGGCCGTGCCATCGATCGCTGGCAGGCGTTGGGTGCCTCCAAGGCGCAATTGGCCCAGGCGCGTGCCGAACTGGCGGTGGAGCAGGGTCAATCCGACGAGGCGCGCCACCAGCTGAGCCTGCTGCTGTCCAGCGGCGACAAGGAGGCCTGGCGCATGTTCGGCCGCGTGCTGATCGGCAGTCGCGATCCCGCGCTGGCGTCGAACCTGCTTCAGGCACTGGCCACCCCCGACCGCCTGCCGCCCGACCCCAAGGCGTGGCTGGCGATGAGCGAGCTGGGCGAGCAATTGGGCCGTCACGCGTATGCCGAGCAAGTGGCCGATGGCGCCATGAAGCGCTTCGGTACCGCCGAGACCTATGCTTGGGCCGCCCAGCTGAGACTCGACAACGGCGACCGCACCGGCGGTCTCAGCCTGCTGCGCCAGGCGCAGGTGAAAGACCCCGACAACATCGGGCTGCGCCTGACCTATGCGTCCCTGCTCGGCCAGGCCGGCCAATATGCGCAGGCCACCAAGCTGTTGGAAAAAGGTCCGCAGAACGCCCAGACCTATGCCATGCGCGCGGCGCTGGCCGCCAATGCCAAAGATGACAAGACGCTGGCGCAGGTGTACCAGCAGCTCTCGCATGCGCCGGCCGACGTGCGCGATGCCAGTGCCTATCTGCTGGGCCAATTGGCCGAGGTGCTCGATCACAAGGAGGAGGCGCTGAAGTGGTACGGCCAGGTTCCCGATGACGACGACCATGCCTTCGACGCCGATCTGCGCAGCGCGATCCTGCTGCAGTCGCTGGGCCGCAGCGCCGAGGCGCACCAGCAACTGGCCCAAATGCAGACCGATTACCTCGACCAGCCCGCGCAGCTGCGTCGGGCCTATGAAGTGGACGCCGATCTTTATCTGCGCGAAAAGCGCTACGGCGAAGCCACCCATGCGTTCACCCATGCGTTGCAGGTGGTGCCCGACGATCCGGATCTGCTCTACGGACGCGGGCTTGCCTACGCGGAGATCGGCAAGATCGATCTGGCCGTCGCCGATTTCCGCCACCTGCTGCAGATCAAGCCGGACGACGTCGATGCGAGCAATGCCTTGGGATTCACGCTCGCCGACGCCGATCGCGATCTCCCCGAGGCGGAAAAACTGATCGCCGCGGCACGCGCGGCCAAGCCCGACGATCCGTCCATCGCCGACTCCTGGGGCTGGCTGCAGTATCGCCTGGGCCACCTCAACGAGGCGGCGCAGATCCTGCGCGGCGCATGGCAGTCCGGCAAGGACGCCGACGTTGGCGTGCATCTGGGCGAGGTGCTGTGGAAGCAAGGGCGGCACGAACAGGCGCAGCAAATCTTCGATCAAGTGCGCCAGATGGATCCGGGCAACGTTAATCTGAAAGAAACCCTCAAGCGCCTGGAACCATGAAATCGTCCCTACGCATTCTCGCAGCGCTCGCACCGCTGCTGCTGGCCGCCTGCGCGCCCCAACAGCTTGTGCGCCATCAAGGCGATGCCGCATCGCTGGCGCAGCAGGACGCGCGCGAAAAACAATTGGCCCACGCCGACCACTGGACCTTGCAAGGCCACCTGTTCGTGTCCAACGGCCAGGACGGCAATGGCGGAACCGTCACGTGGACGCAGAACGGCGACCGCTACGAGTTCATCTTGCGCGCACCCATTACCGGCAAGAGCTTTCGCCTGACCGGCGGTCCCGACGGCGCCGAGCTGGACGGGCTCGATGGCGGCCCGCAAACCGGCCCGGACGCCGAGGCGCTGATGCGCCGCGTGCTGAACTGGGACGTTCCGCTCGGCCAATTGCGTGCATGGGTCATGGGCACACGGGCGGCGCAGGGTGGGGTGGCACAACTGAGTTTCGACGACAACCGGCTGCTGTCTTCGCTGCAACAGGATGGCTGGGACATCACCTATCCGGCCTGGGACACCACGCATCAACCGCCGCTGCCGGCCAAGGTGTTCGCCAGGAAGCCGCCTTTCATGGTGAAACTATCCATCCAGTCCTGGACGATGCAGTAAGCGCTTTGCTGCGCATGCGTTACGCTTGCCGCCGTCGCGGCTTGCGGCGGTTGACGCATCACTCATGAATTTTCGTATCGAACGCGCTGTTACCGCGCACGTCCATGCCCTCTGCGCCATCGAGCGCGCCGCCGTGCAGATGTTTCGCGGTCACGCGGCGTGGCCGTTCTACGCATCCATGGCGATTCCGCCCGAGCTGCTGGAAGAAGCGATCCAGCGCGGGCTGGTGTGGGTGGCCCTGGACGATGTGCGCGACGAGCCGGTCGGCTTCATCTGGCTCGATACCGAACATGGTGGCGATGTCGTGGGCATCGCCGAAATCGACGTGCTGCCCGATTGCAGTCGTCGCGGTATCGGCGCGGCGCTGTTGCAGCGTGCCTGCGAGTGGGCGCGGGCGGCGGGTTATCGCCGGGTCGATCTAGGCACCCTGGCCGACGTGCCGTGGAATATGCCGTTCTATGCCCGGCATGGATTTACCGTCGTCGACAAGCACGACCCCGCGTTCGCCTATGCGCGCGATCGCGATCGCGAAAACGGCTTCCCCGACGCCTTGCGCGTATTCATGTCGCGCCCCTTGTCCGCACCCGCTGCAAGCGAATGGAGCGTGTGGCCCGCGCCGGCAAAACTCAGTTTATTCCTGCGCATCACCGGGCAGCGCGCGGATGGTTGCGATGAGCTGCAAACCGTTTTCCGCATGCTCGATTGGGGCGACGAGATCCGCCTGCGCGTGCGTACGGGTGGTGCCGTCCAGTTGTTGAACTCCGTGGCGGGCGTGCCGGCGGAACAGAATCTGCTGCTGCGCGCGGCGAACGTGTTGCGCGCGCATGCGCGTGTCGAAGCGGGCGTCGACATCGAGATCGACAAACGCATTCCGATCGGGGCCGGTTTGGGCGGCGGCGCTTCCGACGCCGCCACGGTGCTGGTTGCGCTCAACCAGCTGTGGCATTGCAACGCCGGCATCGACGAGCTTGCCACGCTGGCGCGAAGCTTGCGCGCGGACGTGCCGGTGTTCGTTCTGCAACGATCCGCATGGGTGTCGGGAACGGGTGAACACTTCAAGCCGATCAGCCTGCCGCGCCGGTGGTATGTGCTGGTCGACCCGCATGAACGCACGTCGGCGGTCGAATTATTTCAAACGGCTGAATTGACACGTAATGCTCCCCCCGCCACAATTTCATCCTTTGCTTCCGGCGAAACGCTGGAGAACGCATTCGAACCGCTCGTTCGCGCGCGCTACCCGCGGGTCGCCGCTGCGCTCGACTGGCTCGGACATCACGGCCACGCACGCCTTTCCGGCAGCGGCGGTTGCGTTTTCCTCGAGACGGCGACGGTCGAGCAGGCTGAGGCCGTCGCCGGGCGTTGTCCGGCCGCGTTCACGGCCTGGGTGGCCCAAGGCGTCGGCCGGTCGCCGCTGCACCAGGCGCTGTTGCGTCATGGCGCTGCCGGCTGATCCGAAGCAAACTACAACAAGCTGAACACTGGGGCGTCGCCAAGCTGGTTAAGGCACGGGATTTTGATTCCCGCATGCGTAGGTTCGAATCCTACCGCCCCAGCCATTTTTCAATGGCCTGGTTTTCGAGGGAACAATCGTGGATACGTCCAGCCCGATGCTGTTTACCGGCAACGCTCACCGCGCCCTGGCCGAAGATGTCGCCCATCGGCTCGGCGTGCCGCTGGGCAAGGCGCTCGTCGGCAAGTTCAGCGACGGCGAAGTGCAGATCGAAATCGAAGAAAACGTCCGCCGGCAGGAAGTCTTCGTCCTGCAGCCGACCGGCGCCCCCAGCGCCGAGAACCTGTTCGAGCTGTTGACCCTGGTGGACGCGCTCAAGCGCGCCTCGGCGGCCAGCGTCACGGCGGTGATCCCGTATTTCGGCTATGCCCGCCAAGACCGCCGTCCGCGCTCGGCGCGCGTGCCGATTACGGCCAAGCTGGTCGCCCGCCTGATCGGCACCGCCGGGGTGGACCGCGTGCTGACCGTGGACCTGCACGCCGACCAGATCCAGGGCTTCTTCGACGTCCCCGTCGACAACGTCTACGCCTCGCCGATCTTGCTGGCCGACATCTGGCGCAACTACAGCATGGACGACCTGATCGTGGTCAGCCCCGACGTGGGCGGCGTGGTCCGCGCCCGCGCCATCGCCAAGCGCCTGGACGACGCGGACCTGGCCATCATCGACAAGCGCCGTCCCAAGGCCAACGTGGCCACCGTGATGAACATCATCGGCGATGTCGAAGGCAAAACCTGCGTGATGGTGGACGATATCGTGGACACCGCCGGCACCCTGTGCGCGGCGGCGGCGGCCCTCAAGGACCGTGGCGCCCGCAAGGTGGTGGCCTATTGCGTCCACCCCGTGCTGTCGGGCGCGGCGATCCGCAATCTGGAGGGGTCCCAGCTCGATCAGCTCGTGGTCACCAACACCCTGCCGCTGCGCGATGAAGCCAGGGCTTGCGGCAAGATCCGCCAGCTTTCCGTGGCCGAGCTCTTGGCCGAGACGATCCGCCGCATCGCCTTCGGCGAATCGGTCAGCTCGCTTTACATCGACTAGCCGTACCGGGCATTTCCTCCTCTCCCCGCGGGGGGAGGAGGATGCCGCGTTCCGCTTTTCCCACGCGCCCCGTTCAGGAGGCGGGCCGCGGCGAGGGGCAGGGCTCTCGCCCCCATGCTTCCTTGGAACCGCGCCCTGGCCGCCCTCATCGCGGGGCAAGCCCCCGCCCCCGCCCGCCCGGGGGAGGGGCGCAAAAGCCCGGATTTCTGTATACTTACCCGCTTTTCCGTCCGCGTAAGCGGACACTTCGACTCTCCTGGTCGCGGGGGAGTCCATCCGGCTGCCGTGAGGCGGCTTCCAAACCTTAAGGCAATACTGACATGGCTAAGATTCATGAGATTCTGGCTCAGAGCCGCAAAGACGAGGGGAAAGGTGCGAGCCGCCGCCTGCGTCGTGCGTCCTTTGTGCCGGCCGTCGTTTACGGCGCGGGGCAGGCCCCCGAAAGCATCCAGATCGAGCACAACACCATCCTGCTCGCCGCCAAGCACGAGTGGTTTTTCTCCTCGGTGCTCGACCTGAACGTCGACGGCAAGGTGCAGAAAGTGCTGGTGCGCGACTGGCAGAAGCATCCGTTCAAGCAGCAGATGATGCACATGGACTTCCTGCGCATCAATGAGAACGAAGCGATCCGCGTGAACGTGCCGATCCACTTCCTCAACCAGGAGAAGTCCCCCGCCGGCAAGACCGCTGGCGTGGTCATCTCGCACAACCTCAACGAAGTGGAAATCTCCTGCCTGCCGAAGGATCTGCCGGAGTTCATCGAACTCGACCTGGCTGGCCTCAAGCCCGGCGACATCGTCCACCTGTCGGAACTGAAGCTGCCGGCCGACGTGGAAATCGTTGCGCTGCACCTGGGCGCCGATCATGACGTGGCCGTGGTCACCGCCGTGACCGTGCAGGAAGAAGTTGACGAAGCTCCGGCCGAGGGTGCCGAAGGCGAAGCCGCCAAGCCGGCTGCCGAGGCCTCCAAGGATCAGCAGTCCAAGAAGTAAGCCGTCATGGCCTCTCGTGCCCTCTCTCCACGGGAGAGAGGGGCGGGATGGGCCGCTCATCTTGCGGACGCGCGACCACCTGACATATGGCAGGTCTACGACTCATCGTCGGGCTGGGCAATCCCGGTGCCCAATACCTTCGAACCCGGCACAACGCCGGGTTCTGGTTTGTTGATGCTTTGGCATCGGGGCAGGGCGAGCGCTTTGGCCTCGATGGCAAGCTGCATGGCGAAACCTGCAAAGTGCGCATCGACGGCGAACCGGTGTGGCTGCTCAAGCCCGCCACCTTCATGAACAAGAGCGGTATCGCCGTTGCCTCGGCGCTGCGCTACTACAAGATCGAGCCGCACGAGTGCCTGGTCGCGCACGACGACCTGGATCTTTCACCTGGCACGGCACGCCTGAAGTTCGATGGCGGCCACGGTGGCCAGAACGGCCTGCGCGACATCATCGCCCACCTCGGGCACGGCAAATTCCACCGCATGCGCATCGGCATCGGCCATCCTGGCCATCGCGACCAGGTGACGCCGTGGGTGCTGGGCCCGCCCTCGGCAAAAGACGAGGACGCCATGCTCGATGGCATCGCGCGCGCGCTGGACGTGCTGCCGCTGGCCGTCGATGGGCAGTTCGACAAGGCCATGCAGCAGCTTCACACAGCGGGGAGCCGGTGACCGTCATCGTGCCGGTCTACCCTTCCCCTTCGTTACGGTTTTTCTTTTTGGATCCACATCATGGGCATCAAATGCGGCATCGTCGGCCTGCCTAACGTCGGCAAATCCACCCTGTTCAATGCGCTGACCAAGGCGGGTATCGCGGCGGCGAATTTCCCGTTCTGCACCATCGAACCGAACGTGGGTGTGGTGCCGGTACCCGATCCGCGCCTGCAGGCCTTGTCCGGCATCGTCAATCCGCAGAAGGTGATTCCCACCGCGGTGGAGTTCGTCGACATCGCCGGCCTGGTGGCTGGCGCGTCCAAGGGTGAAGGGCTGGGCAACAAGTTCCTCGCGCACATCCGCGAAGTGGATGCCATCGCGCATGTGGTGCGTTGCTTTGAACACAGCGACATCATTCACGTAGCGGGCAAGGTCGATCCGATCGCCGACATCGAAACCATCGATACCGAGCTGGCGCTGGCCGATCTCGATTCCGTCGAGAAGGCGCTCAACCGCGCCGAGCGCGCGGCGAAGGCCAACGACAAGGAAGCCATCGCCAAGAAGCCGGTACTGCAAAAGCTCGCCGCCGGTCTCAACGAAGGCAAGACCGCGCGCAGCCTGGGCCTGGATGAAGAGGAAAAGGAGCTGGTGCGCGATCTTTTCCTGCTCACGCTCAAGCCTCTGATGTACATCGCCAACGTGCGCGAGGACGGTTTCGATAACAATCCGCACCTGGATGCCGTGCGTCAGCGCGCGGTTGCCGAGGGCGCCGAAGTAGTGCCGGTGTGCGCAGCCATCGAAGAAGAACTTTCGCAGCTGGACGACGCCGATCGCGATGAGTTCCTCAAAGATCTGGGCCTGGACGAACCGGGCCTCAACCGCGTGATTCGCGCCGGCTACAAGCTGCTCAACCTGCAAACCTACTTCACCGCCGGCGTGAAGGAAGTGCGCGCCTGGACCATCAAGCGCGGGTTTACCGCGCCGCAGGCCGCGGGCGTAATTCATACCGATTTCGAGCGCGGCTTCATTCGTGCAGAAACCGTGTCCTACGACGATTTCATTCAATACAAGGGCGAGTCCGGCGCGGCCGCGGCGGGGCGCCTGCGCAAGGAAGGCAAGGATTACGTGGTGAAAGACGGCGATGTGCTGCACTTCCTCTTCAACGTCTAAGTTTTTCGCGTAGCCGAACACCCCCAAAGCCCCGCGCAAGCGGGGCTTTTTCGTGCCACGATCAGCGTGACGCGAGAACATTCCCCAGCGCGGAATTTCCCATGCCCGAACCGGTTTTGCGCATACGCCTGGCACAACCCGACGATGCGCGCATCATCGGCGTGCTGATCCGTCGCCTCGCCCGCCGATGGATTCTTCCCGATCAAACGTTCGAAGCCGGACAAGCGCTGCTTGCGCGGCTCAGTGCGCGAACGCTGCGCGAAAAAATCGCGGGTGGGCAGCGTTTTCATCTGGGCTATCTGGGCGATCGGCTGGTCGGCGTTTCGGCCATGCGCGATGACTGCCACCTGGTGCAATTCTTCGTCGGCACCCAGTATCAAGGGCGCGGTTTCGCGCGGCAGTTGTGGACGCGAACCATGCAAGACGCCCTGCGCCGCGCCGGCACGCGCCGCTTCACACTCAACGCCACCCGCTGCGCGGTGCCGGTTTACCGGCACTTGGGCTTTCGCGCGACCGGCCCCGAACGGCTTTCGCCCAGCGGCCTGATGACCACCCCGATGCGACTGGTGTTGCCAGTCCGTGCCGGCAAAAGCGCATAATGCGCCCCCACCCGTCATAGATTCAGTTCATTGGAGACGCCATGTCAGGCCAGCAAAATGAAGTGACCTTCCGCTTTATGGCGCAGCCGACCGACGTCAACTTCGGCGGCAAGGTGCACGGCGGCATGGTGATGAAATGGATCGACCAGGCCGGTTACGCCTGCGCCGTCGGCTGGAGCGGAGCCTACTGCGTTACCGCGGCAGTCAGCGGCATCCAGTTCGTCAAGCCCATCCTGATCGGCGACCTGGTCAGTGTGCGCGCCAAGTTGATCCATACCGGCAAGTCGAGCATGCAGATGGCCGTGGATGTGCTCGCGCGCGACCTGCGTACCAGCGAAGAGCGCCTGGCAACCAGCTGCGTGATGGTATTCGTGGCACTGGACAAGCCCGATGGCAAGCCTACGCCGGTGCCGCCGTGGTCGCCGCGCGACGACAATGAGCGCCGCTTGCAGGAGCAGGCGCTGCGCCTGCTGGAGCTGTCCAAGAGCATGGAGCAACTGGTCGATACACGCGCTGCCGGGAACGACTGAACCTAGGCATCGGCAGTGCCGGAAAGTGGCGAAAAATCGGCTCTTTCGACCCCGTCGGGTGTTGACACGACAAGCCCCAATCCACACAATAGCCGTTCTTTGTTGGAGGGATACCCAAGCGGCCAACGGGGGCAGACTGTAAATCTGCTGGCTTACGCCTTCGGTGGTTCGAATCCACCTCCCTCCACCAGCTGACCATTCGCGGATGGTCTGACTGGCGGGATAAATGAACCGAAGCCTTGGAGGTGGATTTGAACCACCGAAACCAAGATGACGGTTCGACAAAATCGCAGGATGCGATTTTGAACGCGACGCGAAAGCGGCGCGGCCCGGAGG